>Ga0209404_10000006_pt1 | contig 278424 bp, 250 predicted proteins | sample TroAtlMetagenome_2_FD_187447 | JGI IMG/M metagenome (GOLD analysis project Ga0209404, IMG submission 187447) | Marine eukaryotic phytoplankton communities from Atlantic Ocean - Tropical Atlantic ANT8 Metagenome (SPAdes) (version 2) | ecosystem: Environmental > Aquatic > Marine > Oceanic...
CGCTCAAAACACCGTATCGATTGACCCATCGTGACCGCTCAGAGTACAAAACCCGTTCCAGCGTGAAGGCCGTGTGCAAATCGGTCACGATCCCCGGAATGACCGGTCACGTTCACCGGAATACGCAATTGACACGCACTGAGTGCGGCGACCTACTTCACATTGCAAACCTGAGTAAGGTCGAGAATGGACAGACCCTCCTGCGGATCGATACGCTTGCTGCCCTCTGTAAGCTGCTTGGCGTAGCGCTCAGCGATGTCTTCACGGTTGTTGAGGCGCGCCTATCTGGCCATAGCGTCGAAGAACAGATCGCTCTGAGCAACAAACGGCTTGGGGATTTACTGAATGCTGGACGGTTTGAGCCAATTGCTCAAGTTGATGCGCTTAGGGGGATCAGAGGGCAGAAGGCGGATGCCACCCGAGAAGCAGTCATGCGCTTGCAGCGTGAAGGCCTGCGCAAGGATGAGATTGCTCGGAAGCTGGGTGTAGGACTTCGAACAGTGCAGCGGTATTGGGCCAAAGGTGGTTAGAGGGCGCGTTATTGGTGTACGCCTAGGGTCTCCGCCTACGGAAGATTAGGTGCCGGAATCTCTAAGCTATCGATGTAATCATCCAGCCTGTCGTGCAACTCTGACGGCAGGGCACCCCTGCTGAAGCTGGCAGGCAGTGCTAGCTCGCTATTGACTGGCTTGGCCCGCACCGCCTTTTCATTATACCCGCCAGCATGCAGGGACTGAGGTGGGGATGGCCATCAGCGTACTATTTTTTATCTCGGAAAATAAGGCGCTACTTCAGAGTGTATTGCTGAAATAAAGAAAGGGCTCAAGCCTGAAGACCTTGCAAAATTAATGACCCACAGAATTCCAAAGTGGATGTGCATGACGCTTGAATTCAACTGAGTAACTCTGCTTAGCCCGCGAGCATAATATGCCCTCTCGAAACTAATTCTTGCGCAACATCAACCTACCCCACCCGCATACGATATAGCAACAAAAAAATTAATAACCAGACTTCAAACAATCATTACTCGATAAATACTAGCCAATACGAGCAATAAATACTAAAAAACGATGTGAAGTGGGCTAATACCGCGCCGGGTGACCAATGAAAAATAATTTTCTCTCCGCCCAACAATAATCATGATCAGCGAAGATTTATGATGATTTGCTGCGCGCTCCCATTCGCTTAGATCTAAAGTTGACGGCGACGGATAATCTTCGGGATGGGTATGCCACTCACCTAAGTAATTTTCCTCCCCCTTGCTTTCCACCCAATGTCTTTTAAGCAAATCAAAGTGCCCTTTTTCTACACGCTCAAAGCGGAGCCTTGATCGCTTATCAGAAATTTGGGGCGTCGTAGCGGCAGTAACTTCAAAATACTCCCCCCTTCGTATGCCGATCAATATCCCTCCAGACTCTGACTCCGTCTTCCCTACCTGCCTATACCGGGTGACTAACTCCATAACTGATGAGTTTACGACTACTAGCCGCCCTGAGACAGAGTCCATTAATGCGAGTGGTTGCATATTTCGCAGTTCGCACGTTGCTGAGGAGAAATGGGCTTCACAAGTTTACCCTGCGCATTATCCAGAGTAATACTCCTCAAAGTAGGCTTGGATACACCGTTCGCCCAATCAAGAGAGATTTCAGCAGCGAGTGAGGCAGCATGTAGAGCCGCAGAAGCAGAAAATGGGACTAGCCAATCGCCACACCCCCCTACATTTTTAACCTCCATCTTATAGTCTCGCCCCATGACGGACAGCTGGCCACCAGGCTTTGTATGTTCCAAACAACCTATACATGCCTGCTTGGGGTCGTGTAATAAATAAGCTTGCGCCCCACAACCTGCCCCGATAACCCATGAAAATATAATAGGGGGCAGTTTCCCTGATAGAAAGCTTTCACCTAAATATTGGGAGAAAGCCTCGTTACCAGTAGCATCTACGACCAAACTAACTTGCGAAAGAGAACTTAAGCCCCTAATTCTCTTAGGCATGAAACTCACCTGTACTTCTGGATACTTAGCTCGCAGCTCCGCACAAAGAGCAGCGGCTTTATTTTGACCAACATATTCAAAACCGAGAAAATGCCGTCCCAAATTCCCCACAGACAACTCATCATCATCAATGAGCACCAGCGACCCACCTAGAAACCCTGCACCCGACTTTACAAGCAAATCAGCTAAGTACCCACCAATCGCACCACAGCCAACCAAAGCAATGCTTTTCCCAGCCAGTCCTGTAACCCCACCTGCCAAGTTACGGGTTAACCAAGATTCAGCATCAACCGGAACACACCCTAACCTAGTAATCTTAACATTTTTGGGGTAATTTTTTAGAGCAGAGCGCATAAATTGATCAGCTGACTTAGCTCTAATAACTTTCCTGGCGATAGAAAGATCAAGCAGAACTGCACAGGAACAATTTGGCGCACGAATCAAAAGAAGCACAAGATTCTGACGAAGCCGGTAAGCGTCTTTCAAAACAGACATTAAACCACCATGGGCTCTATAGTCCGCAACCTGAAGCCACTGGGAGAACTGCTTGAGATCTTTAGGCGGCCACTCTTCCGAAATCCCCAGAGGGGTATCTGAATTTACGACGCGCAAGGTTAGATTTGAAAGGCACTCTTTTCCACCCCAAGGTTTATACCGTGCAGCTAGAGCTTTAGCGTCATCCCCCAAGATCCATAACTCGTCACGCCCTTCAATACTTGGAATGCTTACTATTGCGAAGTGCTCATAAACGCCTTCAGATTTTGATTTTGGGATATCCAAAAGCAGATCAGCCCCACCCCAGTAAATCAAAAACTCATCGCGAGTATCAGAGAGGGAATCACCATCAACCAGTCGTTCTAGAAGCTGCCGGGCCAGCTCCAAACACCCTAAGACTGCTCCTCCGATATTATTCCTAGGGAGGTAAACTTGATCTCTACCCAAGTAACAGAGAAAACCATTTGGACTGATATGGGCACATACCTTGGGCAGTCCAACTGGACGTTCAAGAAGCTCGATTGATGGGATAGAAACGAGTGCCACATCCGACAGATGCAAGCGGATAGGGACAGCACTTCCCTTGGGATGGAGAAAGCCGCTGTATATTGGATAAGGGGAGCTTTGCAGTAGTTCAAACCCGTTACCAACCAGCGCAGCATGGACTTTGCTCAACTCCACAATTCACCCTGCCGTCATGATTCCAACAGGGGACACCGCCTTCGACTTGTCAGCTGGAGTACTTTGAACCGTATCAATCACTACTCGCCCTGGATCATAGGGAACACGATTACCGAAAGCATCGCGCAATAATCTACAGGCCTGCTCGGGGGAGCTTGAGCGGCAAATAGCTTCATCCAGTTGTTGGCCTAAGCGAGTAATCCGAGCCACTACATCAGCGCGTATGCCATCTTTATCCAAGCGCGCAGCAAGATCCTCCTGCTCCTCGACGGGCTTCATAGCCGTCGCTGGGTTAAAGACTTTGCCCTGAAGAATCTTGGGTAGTGCCTTTACGACCTTTAACAAAGCAAGGTCATCCCGCCTAGGAACTGCCACATCGAGAGCCTTCGCAACGGCAACCATCAGAAGAATCGACTTAGGGTCTTCGCTTTCCCAGACCTGATAATCGCGCCAACCCTTGATGTACCGCATGATGCGCCGAAGCTGCTCGGTTTTCAACGCCACCTCAGACTCAACCCAATCCTTTATCGGTCGAGGATCATTATCGCGCCAACCCCGATCTTTGGTGGCCATAAGCACGCCATGAGTAGGCATCAGATCCCAATTATCATCCTCCTCTAGGTGCGCTTTAGCCGATGCGCTGTCAAAAGCATTACAGATGGCTAGAGCTCTGCTTTCCCTGAGCTCCTCGAACTCTTCATCCGGGATACTGTAAGCGGGGACATCAATATGCTTGTCGCTTGCGATTTCGAGACGCGTGCAATTGGGATTGTCATCAATAAGCTTCCAGCCATTTTCATCCGCCAAGTCTTGCAATACCTCTTCAACACACGTGAAAAGCACATTGCTCATGACAGATGGTGGGGTGGCTTCGAGATAGCTAAACGGTAGATAGGTTCCGTCATCAAGATCCGCCTGCTGCGGATCTTTACATGGGGCATTAAGCGTCTTGTACGCCCAAGAGCCTTGAGTAAAAAAGCGCGGTTTACGCACCTGCTGGTCACTCCCCAACGCTCGGCGAAGCAGAGCAGGCAACCTAGTTCTAAGCCGAGCACGGATTTCAGTACGAGCGCTCTGCATGTGTTCACGCTCGTCGCTCGCGAGCGTCAGCCCGGCAAGAAATGTGTCCGCGTAGACAGTGCTATCCAACAGGCTGTGCAGGTTGAAGGCTGGCATACCATCGCTCCATTGACGTTAGGGCTACACCACTATATGGTGTTACAACTATGGATGTCCACCACAACATAGAGGATTATCATGTACGCGGTCTTCGGCCTCAAAAATCTAGTCCTAGGCTTGCTCGCGCTGATTGCCCTGATCTTTTTCGGATTCATCTGGTGGCTATCACCTAAGGACGCCATAGGCCTAATATCCTTGCTGTGGAAAGTCGCCAGCATTACGGTTGCCGCAACATTCATCCTGGGTAACATACGCCCAGTCTTCAAGCATCTCTGGAGGCTTGGAGAATTTTGCTCCAGTAGCTTGTTCCCTGATCTATCGGGCTCATGGAAGGGCTACCTGCGCTCAAATGTCTCAGTACATGATGCGGTTCAGGCCGCAGCACTCTCACCCGATCTGAAACTCAATCTGAATGAACCCCAGGATGTTGATCGCATTGAGCTTGAGCGCTTCGAGGCCGAGCTAGAGATCAAGGCGACGCTCAGTCGGATCACCCTAACGATGGTGGTTCAAGGACGGAAGAGAGAGTCCCGATCCTATAGCCTCGTGTGTAAGCCCAGGGTTTCTATCTATGACGAGCCACACCGTCTGACGTACGTGTACCGCTCGCAATTGACTGAACCCTCAGCAGATGATGAATCGAATCACATAGGGGCTGCAGAGCTAGAGGTTCTCCGCCACGGCAATCAAATGATCCTCTCCGGGTTCTATTGGACTGCTCGAAATTGGAGAAGTGGACGGAACACCGCGGGCTTGATGCATTTCGAACGCGCCTAGCAAGAACGTGTGGAATGGAGCGACGGAACGCAAAACATTCAGCGGCTTACAGTATACTTTCACGCCGAAAAAGAGCCTGTTTATGCACAAATATTTACGTTTTCAGCCTATCACGGCCGACGTTATAAGCTACAACCATCGATACAAGGGGGGGGTCAGTAAAGTTTACGATTTTATACTCGGCGTTTTGTCAATAAAACGCACGTATCTGAGCGGCGCCCGCGTTGTTGCCGAGCCGACCGAACCCGGTCACGTACATGAGTACGCTCCCGGGTCCGGCCAGCCCGGCGCCTAGCGCTCACTCGCTCAGCTCCGCGCTTGCGCCTTAGAGGACATGCAGTTATTCCCGCAAAGCGGGAATCAAGAAGAACCCAAAAGCAGTGCCGATCTCGCACCTAAAATCGCTCGGCGCCGCCATACAGAACAACTTCCAGCTTCAAGCTTCCCGCTTCAAGCTGTCGACCAAAGGGAGCCAAAACCATGCTCAGCTGGGACGAATTCGATAGCGAAGACACCACCGCCGCACCCACCGCTGCTAAACCCGCAGCCCCGGTGCAAGACAACAGCGCACTCGACCAACAGGCCGCCGCCAAGGCCGAACAGGCCCGCAATGTAGACGGCAGCGACTCTGCCGCCATCGCCCGCGCCAAGGCCGCACTGGATAATCTGGACATTGAAGAAGGTCTCGAAGACCTGGAAGGCTCCGCCGCGCGAGTCAACGTAGACGCCAAGCAAATGATCAACTGCCGCGCCGACCTTAACCAGTTGGTGCCCTTCAAATACGAATGGGCCTGGCAGAAGTACCTCGACGGCTGCTCCAACCACTGGATGCCGCAAGAGGTCAACATGACCGCCGACATCGCGCTGTGGAAAAGCAACGACGGCCTTACCGAAGACGAGCGCCGCATCGTCAAGCGCAACCTCGGCTTCTTCTCCACCGCCGACTCACTGGTCGCCAACAACCTGGTGCTGGCCGTTTACCGCCTGATCACCAACCCCGAATGCCGCCAGTACATTCTGCGCCAGGCGTTCGAAGAGGCGATCCACACCCACGCCTACCAGTACTGCATCGAGTCACTGGGCATGGATGAAGGCGAGATCTTCAACATGTACCACGAGATTCCCAGCGTCGCGAAAAAAGCCGCCTGGGGCCTCAAGTACACCCGCTCGATCTCCGACCCCACCTTCAACACCGGCACCGTCGAGACCGACAAAGAGCTGCTGCGCAACCTGATCGCCTACTACTGCGTACTCGAGGGTGTGTTCTTCTACTGCGGCTTCACCCAGATTCTCTCCATGGGCCGCCGCAACAAAATGACCGGCGTGGCCGAGCAGTTCCAGTACATCCTGCGTGACGAATCCATGCACCTGAACTTCGGCATCGACGTGATCAACCAGATCAAGATCGAAAACCCGCACCTCTGGGATGCCGCCATGAAGGACGAAGCCACGCAGATGATCCTGCAAGGCACCCAGCTGGAAATCGAATACGCCCGCGACACCATGCCCCGCGGCGTGCTCGGCATGAACGCCGCCATGATGGAAGACTACCTCAAGTTCATCGCCAACCGCCGCCTGACCCAGATCGGCCTGAAGGAAGAGTACCCAGGTACCAGCAACCCCTTCCCGTGGATGAGCGAAATCATGGATTTGAAGAAAGAGAAAAACTTCTTTGAGACGCGGGTGATTGAGTATCAGACTGGCGGGGCTTTGAGCTGGGATTGATAAGCAGCAAATTGATCGTTCCCACGCTCCGCGTGGGAATGCAGCATTGGATACTCTGTGTCCCCCCTAGCCATCGCAAGCACTCAGCCCCGTAGTCACACGCAGCATCTCGGGCTAGACTCCCATGCAAAGCGCCGGGGCCAGCAACAGAACCAGCCGCGCATCTGAGTTAGCTGATTCAAGGATGAATCCCATTGGCGCAGCCGTTACGTAATCACCGAACCTGCAAAGCCGCATTTCCTCACCTGCACCGTGGTGGAGTGGCTACCGCTATTCACCCGCCCTGCCCTAGTGGATATCCTGCTCGACTGCTGGCGTTACCGGCAGGCCAACCAAGGGCTAAAGCTGTACGGCTATGCGGTGCTAGAAAACCATCTGCACTATGTGGCTCAGGCACCAGATCTGGCCAAATGCGTTAGCGGGTTCAAGTCCTATACGGCGCGTCAGGTACTCAATCACCTGATGCAGCATGGCACAAACTCCACTCTGCAGCGCTTGAGCTTCTCCAAGAAAGCGCACAAGCAGGATCGGGACTATCAGGTCTGGCAAGAAGGCAGTCATGCAGAGTTGGTGTGCAGTGCCGAGGTAATGCGGCAGAAGCTGGACTACATTCACCTGAACCCGGTCAAGCGTGGATATGTGGATCGGCCTGAGCATTGGCGCTATTCCGGCGCACGGAACTATCCGGGGCAAGCGGGGTTGATTGAGATTGATCGCTGGGCGTGAATGGACGCGGAGCGTCTCAGGCTGCGTTCCCCCGCGAAGCGTGGGAACGATTAATTAGAGTCACTCAGCTTCAACGCCGCCGTCTTTCTCACTCCGATCGATAATCGCCGAACCCACCAAATCCCCAGTGACGTTCAGTGCTGTCGCGCCCATGCCCACTAGCGCGTCAATGGCGGCGAGCAGAGCGACCGTTTCTATGGGCAGCCCCACCTGGGCGAAGACGGTGGCGATCATCACGAGGCCAGCCCCTGGCACGCCTGCCGTACCTATGGTGGCGAGGGTGCCGACAATCACTATTTGCACCATCTGCATCAGGTCCAGCGGCACGCCTATTACGTTGGCAGCAAAGACGGCGGATATTGCGATTCGGATGGCGGCGCCATCCATATTGATTGTGGCGCCAAGGGGCAGCATGAAACTGGAAACGCGGTGGGATAGCCCCATGCTACTGGCCGCATTCATCGTGATGGGCAAGGTGCCGGAGCTGCTTTGAGTGGCGAAGGCGGTAATGATCGGCGTTCTGGCGTGACGAATGAAGTTGCCCAGCCTGACGCCCGATACCAGCATGGCGAGAACGTACAAACCCGCATGTACGATCAAGGCGATATACAGCACCAAAACCATGCCTGCCAGGGACTTGATGGTCTCCGTGCCCTGTTCGGCAACGGTGTCAGCCACGATAGCGAATATGCCGATGGGCAGGTAATGCAGCACGCCACGCATGATCATCATGGTAGCTGCGTTAAGCCCCTCCACGACCGTCAGCACCTGTTTGGCGGCTGTGCCATATGCCGGTGATTCGCGCAGTTTCAGCAGGGCCACGCCAAAGGTCAATGCGGTAAATATGATGCCGAGCATGTTCAGCTGCGCAAAAGCGGCGAACAAATTGTCAGGCACTATACTCAGCAGCACCTGCACGATACTCGCCTGATTCTTGACCTCGACCACCGCCTCGCTATCCAGCTGCATACCAGTACCGGGGGCTAGTATGGTGGCCACGGCAATACCAACGATCATGGCAATGGCCGTTGAGAGTAAGTACCAGACAATGGTTTTTCTGCCCAGGCGCCCCATTCCGCCAATGTCGCCCTGGTTCACCCCCATGATCAGGGTGAACAGCACAATGGGGGCAGTCAGAAACTTCAGTAGCCGCAAGAGCAGCTCACCCAGAGGAGCAAGCAGGTCTACGACCGATTGGCTGGCAAATAGGCCAACGCCAATGCCCAACAGCAAGGCGATAGTGATGCGAAGTATCAGAGATGATTCCGTGTATTTTTTGAACAGCGCTTGCATAAAATTCTCTCTGAATGAACTGAGGTACCTCACGTCCAAACCACCCATACGGTCATGAATGGTAAGCGCGGCTGGCAGGAATCCCGCCAACCGCCGTGTAACATCTGTCACAACTGTACGTTGGCGGAGGCCCGGTGCTGCGATATCAGCCGTGACTTTCGTCAGCTTGGCACGATTTGGTAAAGGCGAATTCTAACCCGGTAGCTTCTACTGCATACAGCTGATAGGACTCGGAGCTTGCAAACGCGAGCGGCGGCCGAGCAGAGGCAGACAAACAAATAGGGAACCGCGCATGGTTACCCGAGTCGCAATAAGACACTCATCCTCGCAATGCAAGGTGGAAATATGACTCAGCAAGCGAAAGTCGGACTGCGGCTCCCCAGCGTTACCGTGAAGACCCTGGACAATCAAACCATTCAGCTTGGCCAGCAAAACAGCGCTACCTGGCAATTGGTGGTGGTCTACAGAGGCTTGCACTGTCCAATCTGCAAAAGCTATCTGAGCCAGATAGAAGCGATGAAAAGCGAATTCGAAGAGATCAATGTAAAGGTGATCGCCATTTCCACCGACCCGGAAGAAAAGGCAAAAAAATTCCGCGACGAATGTAATTTGAGCATGACCATTGGCTACGGCCTCTCTATCAGCGAGGCCCGCACCCTCGGTCTGTTCATTTCAGAACCGATGAGCAGTGCCGAGACCGATCAGCCCTTTGCCGAGCCGGGGACTTTCCTGATTCGTCCCGACCGCAAGCTGCACATCATGGACGTCTCCAATGCGCCCTTCTCCCGGCCAGATCTGAAGATGCTGAAGTCCGGCATCGCCTTTATTCAGAAGAAGGACTACCCGATTCGCGGCACCGCCTAACCGGGTCTGAATACCACCAGTAGCATCTTATCGGCCCGCGTTAGCGTGGGCCGATAGTAATTCGCTTCAGCGCTTTACGCAGGCAAAAAGCGCATTCCCCGATGACCCCTCCCAGGGCAGAATCCGTTCGTAGTCATGTTCCAGCATCTGCACGTCAAAGTACGGCGCCAGCAATTCAATCAGCTCACTGAAACTCACTGCCACCATGGGATGCTCGTCGTTCCATACCTGCTCGCCATCAGGCCACCTTCGTTCTACACGCAACTTTAAAGGCTGCTGTGCGCCTCAGCCAACCGATTCACGGGAGAATCGACCGCACACCCGATGCCCACCCATCTGGCGCAGCGCGGTGCCAGGTCCACTCTGCAGCGCTTGAGCTTCGCCAAGAAAACGCGCAAGCAGGATCGGAATTATCAGTTCTGGCGGAAGGCCGTCACGCGGAGTTGGTGTGCAGTGCCGGGGTGATGCGGCAAAAACTGGACTACATTCACCTGAACCCGGCAAAGCGTGGTTATGTGGACTTGCCTTAGCATTGGCGTTATTCCAGTGCGCGCAATTGTGCAGGGCAGACGGGGCTGATTAAGATTGGTGGCTGGGAATGATTGAACGCAGAGCGTGGCAACCATCAGAGCAGGAGCGCTAGCTTACTCCTGCTTACGCACACTGGAGCTCACCGAAAAATTGGTTTCGTTCATTTTGTTTACGAATTTACCCAGGCGGCGACGATGTAAATAGGAAACGCCTTGCCGCGTTTGCCAAGATGTTGGAGTCAGGGTGGTGCCGGATTCATCACTTTGAATATTGAAGTCGCGAGTAGCGCTGATCGGCCGCGAATCAGGCCCATACAAGGCTATGATCTGGATCGACAGACACTGCAGGCGGATATCACCCTCGGGACGATCCCCTCGCATTTTTATACCTGCTTCGCGTGCCAGTCGGTTGGCGAGATCAACAAATGTCCCAATGTGCATAAAGTCACCCGATAGTAGCGGACCCTGCCGGGTATCGTCACGGAGGTTTTCCGAAGGCGCCATCGCTGTATCTGCGGGGTCATTATCCTCATGCTGCACATCTGCTGAAGATCGCTCAAAGTCCGTAACATCCATTACCACCTTGCCGTGGGATGTTCTCAGAGTAGCCAGTATGTATTCCACATAGATTGCCTCCTGACTCATGTTGCTGATAATACACAGTGCGTTGAGGTCTTTCTGTCTGCCACGATTAATGATGACTCTGGGCGTACGCTGGCGCCGAAAACCGGAATAAAGCAGCTGCGCGTAAAGAATCCAGACCAGGACAGTGATAGTGCTGATGCCCGCGTTGAATAGCGTTTGGTTGGCCAAAATCCAATCAATCATAGGCTGCTCAAAAGCTCCTCTTGCTAGGTGTTGTACGACAGGTAGCGGGAGTATTTTTCTCTCATTTTCATCCGAACCTTAACCATACCGATTGTTCCCGTGCTGACGCAGCGAGCCCTCCCGCTGCGACACGCAGCTATGCAGATTTGCCTGAGCGTTGGCGTTAATCCGGTGCGCAGAACTATGCAGTGCGGTGGGGCTGCTTGAGATTGAGGTAAGAGTCAGTGAATAAACGCTGAGCGTCCAAGGCTGTGTGCCCGCGTAGCCGTGAAAAGGATCAACCGAGATTCCCGGTTTTGCGCTGCAAATGACCGCGGTACTCCCCCGGCGTCATGCCGGTCCAACTACGAAAGGCGCGGATAAAGGAGCTTTGTTCGGAATAGCCGAGCAGCAGCGCGACATCGGTTTGCGCCAACGCGGGGTCGGCGAGGTATTGTCTGGCGAGGGTGTGGCGGGTGTGCGCCAGCAGGCCGCGATAGCTATAGCCGGCGCTGCGCAGTTGGCGATAAAAGGTGCGCACCGAGCAATCCAGTGCGGAGGCGACGGCGACGGCGCTCACATCACCGTTTTTCATCGATTCAAGAATCTGCTCCTGCACGCGGTGAAAGGATGCGCCTGCCTGAGCGTCTTCCATTTGAGGCAGCTGGTTGAGCAGCACCTTTGCTTGCTGCTCCAGCAAGCGCAGCAGGTAGGGGTCTTTGCTGGAGATGGGCAGCGCCAGCAGGTGCGCCGGGATCGCCAGTTCGATGTCGTCGCAGTCAAAATCCACGCTGCAACCGAGCAGCGCTTGGTAAATCCCCAGATCATCCGGCTTCGGGAAGGGCAAACCCGCCCGTATGGGGGTCACGGCCCGGCCAATCAGTGCTTGGCACAAACTGACAAAGGCCGCGAGGCTGAACTCGCAGGCCAGCGGTGTATTGGCCACCGCCTGCCGCCAACGCATGTGCAGTACGCCGTCTTTCAGCTCGGTACGTGATACCAAGCCACGCTGCAGCAAGCGGTGGTAGCGATGGTAGCGCGCAAGCGCCTGACCGAGGGTACCGCAGTAAGAAACCATGTAGCCGACGACGCCAAAATCATTAGGTTGGGTGGCCAGGCCCAGCCTGATGCCCAGTGCGCTGACCGGGTTTTGCTCGCGTACCGCGGCAATCAACTCGCAGAACTTGTAGGCGGGAACGGTCGGCGATTGCAGGTATTGATCCAATTCGTCCAGCAGCGCTGGCGCGGGCAACTCGCGCTCACGCACGTAATCCTGCAGTGTTCGTAAAAAGCCTGACGGCACTAGATCGGGTGTGCTCATACGCGCACTATCGAGAGGCTGGCACAAAATGTCAATCCGGCGCGTACTGCCAATACGCTCGCACAAGCCCGGACATACCATAAGGGCTTTGCAATCTCTGTGCGGAGTAGAAGATGGCTTACGTAGTCACCCAAAGCTGTATTGGCAATAAACACACCAGTTGCGTCGATGTGTGCCCAGTAGAGGCTTTCCGTGAAGCCCCGGAAATGCTGTTGATCGACCCAGACGTGTGTATCGACTGCAACGCCTGTGTGTCGGCCTGCCCCGAGGGGGCGATCTTCCCGCGCAGCATGGTGCCCGAGGACCAGCAGAACTTCATTACCCTGAATGCCGAGGGCGCCAAAACCCATCCCGTAATCCGGGAAAGCATTCAGTCTGGCCAGCAGGCCGCCAGCCCGCTCGCCAACGTGGCAAGCCGCTTTGCGATTATCGGCTCCGGCCCGAGCGGTTTTTATGCTGCCGAGGCGCTGATGAAGCAACTACCCGGCGCCCAGGTGGACATGTTTGAGCGTTTGCCAACGCCCTTCGGACTTGTGCGCTACGGCGTGGCGCCAGACCACCCACGCATCAAATCCGTGACGGCAAGCTTTGAGCGCATTGCCGAGAACGAGCGCTTTCGCTTTTTCGGTAATGTACAGATCGGCCGCGACCTGAGCAGCGCCGAGTTACGCGCACATTACCATGGGGTGATCTACGCCACCGGCGGCTCACAAAGCCGCGCCCTGAACCTGCCCGGCGCCGACAGCGCCAACATCTTCGGCTCCTCCAACTTCGTCGGCTGGTACAACGGCCATCCGGATGAAGCCGCCCTCGCCCCGGATCTGTCCGGTTCGACCTCGGTGATCATCGGTATTGGCAACGTCGCGCTGGATATCGCCCGCCTGCTGGTGCTACCGACCGAACAACTGGCCAAGACCGATATTGCCGACCACGCCCTGCAAGCACTGGCCAATAGCAGTGTGGATGAGGTCTGTCTGCTGGCCCGCCGTGGCCCCGCGCAGGCGGCCTTTACGCCGAAAGAGCTAGAACAGCTGATGGCGATTCCCGGTCTGCAGCTGTTGGTCGACTCCGCCGACCTCGAACTGGATGACGCCAGCGCGCGCCAACTGGAGCAGCCCGAGTCCGCCGAGGCGCGGCAAAATCTGGCTCTGCTGCGCGAGATTGCCGCCCGACCGGCGGGCGAAGGCAAGCGTATTCGCTTTATGTTCTACACCAGCCCAGCCGCATTCGATGCCGTCGATGGCCAGGTGGCCGAGGTGCAGGTGCAACGCAACGAGCTGGTACGCAATGACCAGGGCGTGCTGGTTGCTCGCCCCGCAGCGCAAACGCAAACAATCCCCGCCGGTCTGGTGGTGCATGCCATTGGTTATCAAGGCTCGGCCATCGACGAACTGCCATTTGATCTGGGCCGTGGCGTCATGCAGCACGAGCAGGGCCGTATCGCCGGCGAGGCCGAGCACCGCGATTACGTGGCCGGCTGGATCAAGCGCGGCGCCAGCGGCGTTATCGGCAGCAACCGTCAATGTGCCACGGAGAGTGTGCAGCGCCTGATCGACGACCTGGGTAGCAGCCTGCCAAGCCGTTCTGCGGATATTGCCGAGCTGCTGGCTAGCCGCCAGGTGCAGGCCGTCAGCATGGCTGACTGGCGATTGCTCGATCAGCACGAACAGGCGCGTGGCCGCATCGAAGGCCGCACCCGCAGCAAGGTGGTGAATATCGCCGAGATGCTGGCGGTTATCCGCGACGCCCGCGCCCGCGAGGAACAACAAACCCGCCTGCCGGTGAAAACCCATCACCGCGCCTGCACCCTGTGCGAGGCCATGTGTGGCGTGGTAATCGAAACCCAGGGTGAGCAGATTCTGTCGATCAAGGGTGACAAGAACGACCCGCACAGTGAAGGCCATATCTGCCCCAAGGGCTACGCCCTGCAAGACCTGCACAACGACCCGGACCGCCTGCGCACACCGCTGGAGAAGGTCAACGGCGAGTGGTTACCGATTGATTGGGACAGCGCGCTCGACAAGGTCGCGGCCAAACTGGTCGACATCCAAGCGCGCCATGGCAACGATTCGATTGCCGGTTACTGGGGCAATCCCGCCTCGCACAACCTGGGTCTGATGATGGCCTCGGGCACGCTGCGTAAGGCCATTGGCACACGCAATATCTCGTCTGCTGCGTCGCTCGACCAAATGCCGCACCAGCTGGTGTCGTACCTGATGTTTGGGCATAGCCAGCTGTTTACCATTCCCGACATCGACCGCACTCAGTACATGTTGATGCTGGGCGCCAACCCGGCGGCCTCCAACGGCAGCCTGATGACCGCTGGCGATATTCTCAAACGGCTGGAGCGTATTCGTGAGCGCGGCGGCAAGGTGATACTGGTAGACCCGCGTCGTACCGAGTCCGCGCGCTATGTAGACCAGCACCTGTTTATCCGCCCCGGTACCGATGCCTTCTTCCTGCTGGGTCTGATTCGCCATGTGCTCGACAAGGGCCTGACCAAGCCCGGTCGCCTGCTGGAGCTGGCCGACAACTGGGCGGCATTGGTCCCCTTGTTTGACGGTATATCTCTGGAGCAGGTCAGCGCGCGCTGCGGCATTCCGGTAGCTGAGATCAGGCGCATTGCCGAAGACTTCGCCAACGCCGAGTGCGCCGTCTGCTATGGCCGCATGGGCGTCGCCACGCAAAGCTATGGCGCGTTGAATCACTGGCTGATGCTGGTGCTCAACATTCTCACCGGCAACCTGGATAGCCCCGGCGGCATGATGTTTACCACACCGGCGTTCAACAAGGCGCAAAGCCGGCCCATGGGCAGCTTCAATACCTGCCAGAGTCGCGTGCGCGGTTTGCCGGAGTTTGACAGTTACTTCCCTGCGGTCACCCTCGCCGAAGAAATGCTCACGCCCGGCGAAGGTCAGGTACGCGGCTTTGTCTGCGTGGCCGGCAACCCGGTGCTGTCGACGCCCAACGGGCGCCAGATGGACGAGGCGCTGGAACAGCTGGAGTTCATGGTTTCGATCGACTTCTATCTGAACGAAACCTCACGCCATGCCGACATCATCCTGCCGCCCACCGGGCCGCTGGAGCACGAGCAATACGACATCGTGTTCAACATGCTGGCGGTGCGCAACCTGGCACGCTTCAGCGACCCGGTGTTTGCCGCGCCGGAAGGCACCCGCTGCGACTGGGACATTGTGCAGGGCCTGACCCAGCGCATCATGGCCTTGAAGAAGCCAGACGCGCCCAGCCGCAACGCGCCGCATCCCGAAGAAATCCTCGACCATGGCCTGAGAACCGGCCCCTATGCCGAGGGCTTTTTTGCGTACAACAGCGGCGAGCCGGTCAGGCACGACAAACCGCTGAGCGTGGAGGTACTCAAGCGCTACCCGCACGGTCTGGACCTGGGGCCGATGCGCGAGTCCTTCCCCGGCTATCTGTTTACCGCCGACAAAAAGCTGCACCTCACGCCGCCCGAGCTGGTCTCTGACCTGGGTCGTGCACTGGCTGAGCTGCGCGGGGCGGAGAGTGGCGAGCTGATGCTGATTGGCCGCCGCGATCTGCGTACCAACAACTCATGGATGCACAACAGCAAGCGTCTGGTCAAAGGCAAGGACCGCTGCGCCCTGCTTGTTCATCCGAGCGACGCCGAGCGGCTGGGCCTCGCCAGCGGCAAGCAGGCGCGCATCATGTCGCGCACCGGTGAACTGATGGTTAACGTGGAAGTCAGCGACGACATCATGCCCGGCGTAGTGTGCCTGCCGCACGGCTGGGGCCATGATCGCGAAGGGGTGAGCCTGCGCGTGGCACAGGGCAACCCTGGTATCAACGTCAATGATATTACCGACGATCAGGTCGTCGATGTGTTGTCCGGCAATGCGGTACTGAACGGCATCCCGGTCTCGGTAGTGGCCGCCTGAGTAGACACGGAACTCGCAGGGGCCGCTGCCAGCGTGCCCCTGCCCGCCTCTCTTTAGATCTTCACGCAGGCAAAAAGCGCATTCCCGGAAGCCCCATCCCACGGCAGAATCCTGTCGTAGTCGTGCTCCAGCATCTGCGCCGTAAAATACGGCGCCAGCAGCTCAAGCAATTCGCTGAAGCTCACCGCCGCCATCGGGTGCTCATCCTTCCATACCTGCCGGCCATCGGCGCCGCGGCGCTCAACGCGTAACTTCAGCAGCTGCTGCGCGCCCTCCCCCGGATAATGCCAACCCGAGCTGAAGCTGAGCAGGCCATCGGCATGGCCGGCGTTGTGCGAGACCCAGGCGCCGTTATCGATCTGCTGTTTGTCTACCGCGTTGAAGCAGAACAGCCCTCCCTCTGCCAAGGCAGCATGCACGCTGGCAATACAGTCTTTGAGGCGCTCGATGCTGGCACTGTAGTGGATGGAATAAAGAAAGCAGGTAATCAGATCCTGCGGCTGGCTGACGCTGAATCCGCACATATCCTGAAGCGAGAAGTGCGCTTCCGGGCAGCGCAGCAGCGCCTGATCCAGCATGGGCTGATTGATATCCAGCCCGCTACTGTGAAAGCCGCCATCGAGAAAGTACCGCACGTGCGGGCCAGTGCCGCAGGCAATATCCAGATGGCGTTTACCGGCGTTGCCAAACAACTGCTGCAGCCGCTGCACACACTGGCTTTGCGCTTGGTAATCAATGTCTGCACACATCAGGTCGTAGTAACCGGAGAGATCGGTATAGAGGGCGTTTGCGGGCATGATGACCTGGTGCGGAAGTGGCGGTGGCGCATCATATATCGGCGCGGGAAAATCCACCCGAAAATCCGGACGGAACGCACCAGCAAAGGCGCAACGCTGGCAATGGCAGACGCCAAGGCAGCTATTGTTGTGCAGATTGCCGGCTTACACGACGCCCCACTCCCAGAACAGTCCCACTCGCTGCTAGACTGCAAACAGCCGCCTTTGGCACTAGATGAGTGACGACCTTGTCTGCAGCACCGCACAACTCCCGAGTTTTACTGCGTCACGGCCTGGCGACCGCCCTGTTGTTTGCCGCCTGCCTACCGAGGCTGGCCCTGGCCGCCTGCGAAAAAACCCTGCGCTGGGACAACGACCCACCGTTCAGCATGCAGCTGCCTGATGGCAGTATTGGCGGCATCTACGTGGACGCCAACCGTGAGGCGCTGAAGCGTTTGAACTGCGCGGTAACACTGCGCAAACTGCCTTGGGCGCGCGCACTCAAGGAGCTTGAACTGGGCCGGTTGGATATTCTACCGGGCGCGTTCCGGCGGCCAGAGCGGGAAGAATATGCGTACTTTTCTGGCAAGGTATTACCTGCCTCGCGCAATTTACTGTTTGTCCGTCAGGACGCCTTTGAGCGCTGGCCTATCACCCGATTGATTGAGCTCAGGAACCTGCCCTTTCGGCTGGGCGCGCAAATCAATGTGCATTATGGGCCGGACTATGAGCAGCTGATGAGCGACCCCGCCTATGCCAGCCGCGTTGCCATGGTCGCGACACGCGCCAACCTGTGGAACATGATAGAAAAGGATCGCATCGACGGTGCCATCGCCGATGAAAACACCGGCAATTTTGAAATTCAGCAGCTTGGTCTAGACGATAAGATCAAGGCCTCCAGCGTGGTGGTCTCGAGTGCGGCAGCCGAGGTTGCCTTCAGCAAAGGCTCTAATACCCCGGCGTTTGTTGAACAGTATGCCGACGCTTTGCGCGCGCTGGTGGAGGACGGCAGTTATGAACAGATCGTGCAACGGTATGTAGCACGCTGATACCGAGCAAGTAACCGGTTGAGCTACAAGCTACAAAGCCCACCCGGCACCGCCATCACCCAATCCCGAACAGCCCGTATGGTCGGGTCGTTCTTGCGGCTTTCCGGGTAGACCAGGAAGAACGGCTTACCTTCCAGTTCAGGGCCAAAGGGCTGCACCAATCGCCCCTCGCGCAGCTCGTCCTCGATCAGCTGGCGGCTCATCAGGGCCACACCCTGGGCGCCTACGGCAGCGGATACGGCGTGGGTCTCATCCGAGAACACCAGCCCCGCGCTCACGTCCAGGCCGGGGACTTTGGCTTGCTTCTGCCAGGCCGCCCAGTCAATCGGTGCCGACGCTGCTGCCTGGTTGCGAAAGTGGATCAGGGAGTGTTGCGGTAGCTGCGCAGGATCATTCAATGCCAGATGCGGGCTGCACGCCGGAATGAAAGTGTTATCGAGCAGCTTTTCTGCCACCAGTCCCGGCCAGCGGCCGTCGCCATAGCGAATGGCGATATCAGCGGTCACGCCATCCAGCGCGACCGGCTCGTGGGAGGCGTGAATACGCAGATCAATATCCGGATGCGCATCGCGCAGCATGCACACCCACGACAACAGCCAACGCACCGCCACCGCCGGCGTGGTGCTCAAGGTAATCGCCTGCCGGCACGGCGAGCCGCTGATGCGCTCGAGCGTGTTGCTGATGTTATCGAAGGCGGTTTCCAGCACCTGCTGCAATTCACGCCCTTGCGGCGTCAGCTCCAACTGACGTGGCTTGCGCACAAACAGGCTGACGCCGAGCGACTCCTCCAGCGCTCGCACCTGATGACTGATCGCTGTTGCAGTCACCGACAGTTCCTCTGCCGCCTGCTTGGCACTCTCGTGGCGCGCAGCCGCTTCAAAGCCACGCAATGCTGAAAGCGAAGGTAACCAGCGCCGCCCCATAGATGACCTCCTTTCATTCATAACTGAAAATATTGATCGTTTGTCGCCCAACACGACTAACTCTAGGCTGAGCTCTCAGTGAATAACAGATGAATTTGTTTTTTATAAAGGAGACTTGCCATGACGCACATTCTGCAACTCGACGCTAGCGCCCGACCCGGCTTGGCCGGCACAAACGTGCATGGCTCACACAGCCGCTTTCTTAGCCAGCGCTTCGTCAGTCGGTGGCTGGCCCAGCGCAAACAAGACACCCTCTGCCATCGCGATATTGGCCAGCACCCACCCTCGATCATCAGCCACGACTGGATAGCGGCCTCGTTCACCCCGGATGAGAACCGCGAGCCTTGGATGCAAGAGACTCTGGCAGAAAGCGAGGAGCTGGTCGCCGAGCTGATCGCAGCGGATGTGCTGGTGATCGCCGCGCCGCTATACAACTTTGGCATGCCCGCCGCGCTCAAGGCCTGGATAGATCAGATCGTGCGCCCCGGCAGAACCATTGAAGTGGATGACAGTAATCCGCTTGATCCCTACGTAGCCAAGCTGGCCGATCGGCCACGCCATGCGGTGATCTTGAGTGCCAGAGGCGGTGTTGGCTTTGGTCCCGGAGGCGAAATGGCGCACATGAATCACCTGGAACCCAACCTGATAACCGCCCTCGGATTCATCGGCATCACGCGGGTGCACCAGATCGCCATTGAGGGGCAGGAGGCAGGTGGCGACGTGTTGGCGCAGTCCGTTGCACAGGCAACACGACAGATTGACGCCTTGGTGACAGAACTACAGCGAGCCTTGCAGCCTGTAGGCGCGCTGCAGTCAGCCTGATTGCCGGCGACCTTGGTGTGGCAACGACGATCGCGCAACCATCCCGGCGCGCACTCACCGGGCGCGCCGGGTCCTCAACGATAGAAGCCGAAGCGGCGTACGCACACCTCCACATCAAAAGCCGTACCTATGGCAATGACCGCTACGCTGAGGATACTTTCCGGCTTCAGCGTCACCTCAGTGCGGTGCGCATGCAACTGCGCATAAGGCACGATAAAGCGCGTCCAGTTCGGCGTTACCGCCAGAGCGTGGCGAAAGGATTGCCAGGGCTTGTCCAACTGGCTGGTCTTTACCCGAATCTCATACTCATGCGCGGGACCGCATAGCTCAATGAACAGCCCAGCGTAATCAGCCAGTGCCGCATCGGGCGTTATCGGGTGCTTCATCTGTACAAAGCCGCCGTCATTCTCCAACCGGGTGCGGCCATGCAGGCAAGTACAGGGTGAACCAAGGCGTTCGCCCTGCTGCAGCGCTGCGGTGGAAACGCCGCCCATAACCTCGTCGGTTATAACGCGCCACGGGGTGGTATCAACCGCTCCGGCGCAATACACATCAATGAGCTGATCCGGCGAGACGCTAGCCCCCTCGGTGACTGGATGCTCTTGCATGACTCAAACTCCTGTTACAGTGGCCGTTCTGTCTGGGTAGCTGCTGGAAAGGTGACGCACCGTGTTACCAGTCCAGCGTATTACCTTCAAAATCCAGAAAGCGGTGTTCACTCTGTCCCAGCGCCTCTTCCATCACTGTGACCATGCCCCTGGTACTTTGCTCAACCGTAACCGGCGCGTTACTGCCGCCCATATCGGACTGCACCCAGCCGGGATGAAGGTTGAGCACGCCTAGCCCCGCCGGGATTGCCTCCTTGATGGCAAAACCACGGGTGAGGCTATTGAGCGCCGCCTTGCTGGCCCGGTAAAGCTCCAGACCTTCGCCATCGTTCAAGGCTACGCTGCCCATACGCGAGCTGATAAACGCGACTACCCCACCGGTGCTCAGGGCCGGCAGCAGCGCCCTTGCAACACGCAGGGGAGCCATGGCGTTGATATTGAACAAGTCGGCTAGCTCATCCCGGGTTACCTGGTCAGCTCGTTGGTGCTCCGGCCCCAAAACGCCGGCAGACACCACCAGTAGTTGCAGCGGCTGCGCAGGCGTAACCAGGGTACGGGCCGATGCCTCCTGCGCCATATCGAAAGCCGCAACGCCAAGCTGCTGCGGATGCTGTGACTGCAGTTCGCTCAGCGCAGCAGGTACCCGTTCGGGATCGCGCACCGTTGCAGTTACCTGCCAGCCGCGCCCCAGCAACGAACGAACCAGGCCCAGGCCGATGCCGCGGGACGCACCGATCACCATCGCGCGGCGCCCTGCTGCAGGCGTTGTATCAATCGGCATAATGCCTCCTGGAGATAAAAGACCCGATAGCAATCCCATCGCTGCGAGCGCCCGCTAGCGGTTGAAACTTGCTGCCTTCCGCATGCGCTGGGCAGAGCAGTTTCTGGTAGCGCTTGAGCAAACGCAAGTAACGGTCCAGATCATCTCGCCGCCACTGGCTCTTGCACTAATCTGCCGCCTTGATCCGCTCTGCAGCATCGTGCGCTCAGGGAATAATTCTTTCTGCCCGCAGGCGTTCAAACAGGTCAAAGAAGGCGCTGCGCGTCTCGCGGAAGTGATCAAAGCCGAAGTCACGTGACTTGGTAGTGTCGTTCACGCATTCCTGCTCACGCCCCAGATCCGCATCGGTGTGCCACCAGGACACCAGCTGGTCGAGATCCGGTTCAGCCAGGTTATGTTGCTGCACCAGTTCAGCCCAGACTTATTTTGCATCGGCCATGCGGCTATCCAGCGGCTGCGGCGTTTCGGGGCAATCCGCCACCTCCAGGCCGAAGTACTCACCAATCTCACGCCACATGCGGCGCCAGCGAAATACGTCGCCGTTGACCGTATTGAAGGCCTGGTTGGCCGCACCCGGCGTGGTGGCAGCCCACTCCATCTGCCGCGCCAGCACCAGCGCATCGGTCATGTCGGTCAGCGCGTTCCACTGGGTTTGCGAGCCGGGAAAGACAAAAGGCTGGTCGGTCGCCTTGCAGATCGAGGCATAAACCGCCAGCGTCGTGCCCATGTTCATCGCGTTACCGCGGGCGTAACCGATGACCGTGTGCGGGCGATGTACGTTCCAGCTGAAACCATCGCGTTGGGCGGCCTCAAACAGCACGTCTTCCAATGCGTAGTAGAAGTTATCACCTGGCACCCGCGGCTCCGACTCGCGGAACGGCGTCTCGATACGTCCACTGCCGTAGGCCTCGAATGACCCCAGGTACTGCTTGGTCCCGGTCACCAGAGACGCGTGCTGCAGCCGCTCGCTATCAAGCGCTGCAAACAGGTTGCGCATCATCGCGCTGTTCGCTTCGATGTTGGCCTGCTCGTTGTCGCGGCGCACCCAGGTGCAGTAGAAAACGTGGGTAATGGGCAAACCGGTGAGCGCTTGCTGCGTGGCTTGCGAGTCCAGCAGGTCAACGGCGACTGGGATCACGCCGCCCTGCTCCGTGGCATGGCGCGAGAGCCCATAAACCGACCAACCACTGGCAACCAGATAGCTCGCCAGGTTGCCACCCGTGATACCCGTGGCGCCAACCACCAACGCTGTACCTTTACGCATACTCATGCCTCTTCTTAACAGATCAAGAATGCCGGCATTACGCCGGGCCGATGCACACAGTCTGGTAGACGCGGATAATTGCTACAATCAGCATTATCGCAAATCTTTATTGCATGAGGCGCAACTTGACCACACCCATGGATCTGAACGCTTTACTCGTATTCGAACGCGTTGCCGCCACCGGCAGCTTCACCGCGGCCGCGCACCACTTCCATCGCGCGGTGTCCTCTGTTTCGCGTCAGATTCGCGCGTTGGAGCAATCGGTGGGCCAGCCGCTTCTCTACCTGCACACGCGAGCCGTCACCTTGACCGAGGCCGGGCGGCAATATTACGAAGAGGTGCGCGATATTCTCGAGCGCCTGGCCATTGCCAACGAGGCACTGCGTGAAACCCAATCCGAACCCGGCGGCGTGTTGCGAATCAACGCGCCTATCGCGTTCGGCCAGCATCAGCTTGTGCCGCTGCTGCACCGCTTTCAGCAGCGATTTCCTGCCGTCAAGGCAGAGCTGCTACTGAACGATCGGGTTATTGATCCGGTGCGTGAACGGCATGACATCACCTTCAGGGTTGGCAATCTGGTCGACTCTTCCCTGGTCGCCCGGCGCCTGGCACCCATGAACTACGTCGTGGCTGCCGCGCCTGCTTACCTGTCAAAACAGGGGACGCCAAGTAACCCAGACGCCCTTGGCCAGCACGACTGCCTGGTCTATCAAGGGGAGCTGGGGCGCCAGCGCTGGTATTTCCAGCAGGGAAACGCCGGGGAACAGGCCTATGAGGTGCAGGGCAGCCTGACCAGCAATGATGCCGGGAGTCTGCTACGCGCGGCGCTGCTGGGCCAGGGCCTTGTTCTGTTTCCGACCTGGTTGATCGCAGACGAGCTGGCCAAAGGCACCCTGGTCACACTCCTGGAAAACTGGCGATGCGAGGTCATGCCAGGCCGCCGCGAGCTGTATGTGCTCACCCGGGAGGGCCAGATCACAACCCCCAAGGTAAAGGCGTTCATGGACTACCTGACTGAAGCAGTGACGCCCATTGCCCCCTGGGATCGCTGGCGCGACAGCTGAACACCTGACCAGAACGCGTCACTGCTGATCAGGTTAGCGGCGCCACCAACAAACGCCGGAGTAGTTAGCTGGCCAAACCAGCGGCCTTGGCCCGCGCCGCATGCAGCTTTTTGTAGCTCTCAATCAGGCGCAGGTGACGGTCTAGGCCTTCCAGCTGTGTATTGGTGGGCGTGAGACCATAGAAACGTACGCTGCCGTCAAGGGAGCCGATCGCCGCGTCCAGGCGCTCCGCGCCAAACATGCGCTCGAAGTTGGGCGCAAAGTCGGCCAGCTCCAGCTCGTCGTCCAACAGGACTTCGAGCACCACATTAACCGCCTGGTAGAACAGCCCGCGTTCAACCGTGTTGTCGTTGAATTGCAGGAAGGTTTCGACCAGCTCCTTGGCCTCTTCAAACTGCTGCAGCGCCAGATAGATCAGCGCCTTCAATTCCAGAATCGTCAGCTGACCCCACACAGTGTTGTCATCAAACTCGATACCGATCAGCGTTTTGATGTCGGTGTAATCGTCCAGCTCGCTCTCTTCCAGCCGTTCAACCAGGTCCTGCAGCTGCGCCTCATTCAGGCTGTGCAGGTTGAGTATGTCGTCGCGGAAGTACAGCGCCTTGTTGGTGTTATCCCAGATCAGGTCATCCACCGGGTACACCTCGGAATAGCCCGGCACCAGAATGCGGCAGGCGGTGGCGCCCAGATCGTCGTAGACCGCCATGTAGGCCTCCTTGCCCAGGCCTTCGAGGATGCCGAACAGGGTCTGCGCCTCCTGCACATTGGAGTCTTCGCCCTGCCCCGAGAAGTCCCACTCGACAAACTCATAGTCGGCCTTGGCGCTGAAAAAGCGCCAGGAGACCACGCCGCTGGAATCGATAAAGTGCTCGACAAAGTTGTTCGGCTCGGTCACTGCCTGGCTTTCAAAGGTTGGCTGCGGCAGGTCATTCAAACCTTCAAAGCTGCGGCCCTGCAGCAGCTCGGTGAGGCTGCGCTCCAGCGCCACTTCAAAGCTGGGGTGCGCGCCAAAGGAGGCAAAGACGCCGCCGGTGCGCGGATTCATCAGGGTCACGCACATGACCGGAAACTCACCACCGAGCGAGGCGTCCTTCACCAGCACCGGGAAGCCCTGCTCTTCCAGCCCCTGTATGCCAGCGAGAATCGCCGGATATTTGGCGATCACGGCTTCCGGTACATCGGGTAGCGCCAGTTCACCTTCCAGAATCTCGCGCTTGACCGCCCGCTCGAAGATTTCCGACAGGCACTGCACCTGGGCTTCAGCCAGGGTGTTGCCCGCACTCATGCCGTTACTGAGGAACAGGTTCTCGATCAGGTTGGATGGAAAGTACACGGTCTCGCCATCGGACTGGCGCACGTAGGGCAGCGCGCAGATACCGCGCGCCACATTGCCGGAGTTGGTGTCGATCAGATGCGAGGCGCGCAGCTCGCCCTCGGGGTTGTAGATGTCCAGACAGTAGTCATCCAGCAGCCCTTCTGGCAGCGCGTCCTTGCGGCCGGGTTTGAACCAGCGCTCGTTCGGGTAATGCACAAAGTCGGCATTGGCGATGTCTTCGCCCCAGAACTGATCGTTGTAGAAGAAGTTGCAGTTCAGCCGCTCGATGAACTCGCCGAGCGCCGAGGCCAACGCCGCTTCCTTGGTGGCGCCCTTGCCGTTGGTAAAGCACAGCGGCGATTGCGCATCGCGGATATGCAGCGACCAGACATTGGGCACAATGTTGCGCCACGAGGCGATCTCGATCTTCATCCCCAGGTCGGCGAGGAGGCCCGACATATTGGCGATGGTCTGCTCCAGCGGCAGATCCTTGCCCAGAATGCGAGTGCCCTCACCCGCAGCATTCATGGGCATCAGTAGGGCTTGGGCGTCGGCGTCCAGATTCTCGACTTCTTCAATGATGAAGTCAGGGCCAGTCTGTACCGCCTTCTTGACGGTGCAGCGGTCGATGGAGCGCAGAATCCCCTGGCGATCCTTGTCGGAGATGTCGGCCGGCAATTCGACCTGAATCTTGAAGGTCTGCTTATAGCGATTCTCGGGGTCAACGATGTTGTTCTGCGAGAGACGAATATTGTCGGTGGGTATATTGCGCGTGTTGCAGTACAGCTTGACGAAGTAGGCCGCGCACAACGCCGAAGACGCCAGGAAGTAGTCAAATGGGCCCGGCGCCGAACCATCGCCCTTGTAGCGAATCGGTTGATCAGACACAACCGTGAAGTCATCGAACTTGGCTTCAAGCCGCAGGTTGTCGAGAAAGTTGACCTTGATTTCCATGGGGGGCACCAGAATAGCGAGCGGGACGAATTGGCGGCCATTATCCCGCTTTTACGCGGGAAGTCATGTATTGCCGAAGACCGCTTAGCCAGGCCCGCGCTCACTGGCCAGCGCAAGCGGTGCATAGGCAAACAGGCTGATAACGCCTAAACTCCCGGAAACTTCCCTATTTGGCGCCACCTGATGTCTGACTGTTCCAACCTTGAGGGTGACGTCCTAAAAATTGCCCGGATTGACGCCGTCCCGCTGATACTCAGCATGATGAAGCAGACCACCGGTATGCGCTTTGCCGCGATTGCCAGAGTTACTACCGAGAAATGGGTCGCCTGTGCGGTAGACGATTCCATCGACTTTGGTCTGCTGCCCGGCGGCGAGTTGGTGCTCGACACCACCATCTGCAATGAGATTCGCGATCACCGCCAGCCGGTGATTTTCCGCGACGTAAAAAAAGATCCGGTTTATTCCACGCACCACACGCCCCGTACTTACCAGTTGGAAAGCTATGTTTCCATCCCGATTGTGCGCGCCAATGGGGAGTTCTTTGGCACGCTTTGCGCCATCGACAGCGTGCCCGCGCAGTTTGATGAATCTGCAGCGCGCAAGACGCTGGAGCTGTTCGCCCAACTGATTGCGGTTCAGCTGGATATGCAGGAAGCGCAGGAGCAGATCGAAGCGGCCCTGGCCAGAGAGACCGAAACCGGTCGCCTGCGCGAGCAGTTCATTGCCGTGTTGGGCCACGATCTGCGCTCTCCCCTGACGGCAATCGGCATGAGCGCCGAACTGCTGCAAAGCAAGCTGACGGTCGAGCGCGACCGCGAGCTTGCCACGTCGATAACGCAGAGTTCGGTTCGCATGAGCGCGCTGATCGAGGATGTGCTGGACTTTTCCCGCGGCCGCCTCGGCGGCGGCATCCCCGTACGCCGCGTCATGACCGATCAACTGGCTTACGCGCTCAACGCAGTGATAGACGAAGTGGCGTCTACTCACCAGGCCAGCACCATGCACCGCGAACTGGTGCTGCCGGAGCAGAGCTTTTGTGACGCGGGGCGAATGGGGCAACTGCTGTCGAATCTGCTGGTGAACGCAGTGAGCCACGGCGAACCTGGCTCGCCCATCAAGATTGCCGCCACCGTTGAAGACAATCATGTGATTCTGTCGGTTACCAATCAGGGCAACACTATTGCACAGGAGTTGATGCCGCTGCTCTTTCATCCCTTCACCCGGTCTGAAGCCGGCGGGCGTGGCGAAGGCTTGGGGCTAGGCTTGTATATCGCCTCGCAGATTGCAAAGAGCCACGACGGCACACTGAGCGTGTCCTCCACGGAGGAATCCGGCACCTCCTTTGTGGCCAGATTCCCCAATCAGATGGAAAAAATCGTAGCGCCCTGAACGCTACCGGCCAAAGCGGAAAAGGTCTGCATCGGCGTTGGTTTTGCCCAGATACAAATCTGCAATGATCTGCGCCGCGGTCACGCTGTAGGTGATGCCGTTGCCACCGTAGCCCAGTGCAAAATAGGCGTTGGGGAACTCCCGCGTTTCCCCTATGTAGGCCAGGCCATCTTCGGTTTCACCGAAGGTGCCCGCCCAGGAGTACGCCACCTGGAAGGGAATCGAAGGCATCAACGTAGCCAGTTTTTTGCTCAGCGCCTTGGTCTTCTTGGGCAAGGCCTTGTCGCGCAGTTCGCTGTTTTTATACGGCTCATCTTCACCACCAATCAGAATCCGGTTATCACTGGTGGTGCGCATGTAAGTGTAGGGGCGTTCGGACTCCCAAAGTAGGCACTGCTCATACCAGCCTTCGAACGAATCAACCGGTTCAGTCACCAATGCGAAGGTGCTGTTGAGATCAACAACCTTCTCCTGCAACCAGCTTTGCGCTTCATAACCGCAGGCAAACACCACCTTCTGCGCACGTACCTGATGCCCCTCCGCCGTGTGCGCAACGATGCCGTCCTGTACCTGGTCTATATCGCTGACCTCGGTACGGTCAAAAATCTGCGCGCCCGCTTTGCTGGCACGGGCCAGTAAAGCGTGGGCGAGACGGAAAGGATCTACCTGCGCGCCTTGTTTGGAATACAGACCACAGGGCGCGCTGAAATTGAAGCGGCTGGTGATGTCCTTGGTACGCCACAGCTCGATATCAAAACCGGCCTCCTTGCGCGCCTCATATTCGCGCTCCAGGGCGGAAACGTCATCCTCACTGGAAGCAAAATAAAAACTGCTGTAGCGCTCAAAGCCACAGTCCGGCAGATCCTTGGTGATTTTCGCCAGTTTATCGATGGCATCAGAGCACAGGTGATAGGCACGTTCGGCCGGTTCCTTGCCGATGCGGGTAATCAGGTCACTCAGGTGCGTGTCGATTTCGTATTGCAGCATCGCCGTCGAAGCGCTGGTGCTGCCGCTGGCCACATCTCTACGATCCAGCACCACGACCTTGGCCTTTTTCTGCGTAAGGTAATCCGCAATCAAGGCGCCGGTAATGCCCGCGCCTATCACCAGTACGTCACAGTCAAGATCACCAGCCAGGCTGGGATAAGGCTGAATCAAGCCCGAGTTGATCGGCCAAAAACAATGCCCTGAACGCAAATCCATGTGGTCTTCCTCTCATTAGCCCATATCAGCAACCGCAAAGCGGCAGCTTCTATGCAGACCACACCAACAAGAGAAAGTGCATAGCCCAGCCGGGGCCGGCGCGCTCGATAATTCAGCGAAACGCTTAAAGGCGAAGCCCTACTAACCTCCCTTGACGTCCGCCAGGCCCACCGTCCAGTTACCGCCAGCCTCCTTGTGCAGCTCCAGCAGATCGTACGTTTTCACCATGTCCAGCAGACCGGAGTGGCCGTAGTTTTTTGGTGCGAACGCTGGATCAGTCCGCTTGAGATATTGTCCCAGCGGCCCCAGTCCGACCCTGCCCTCGGAAGACTCGCTGACCAGCAGCGAGACCGCCTCAACCACAAAGCGCGGGCGGTGTTTGGTGGTGCTTTTACTACTCTCCTTCGGTGGTTCCTTGACCGCCTCTTTCGGAGCATCCTTGCCTTGCTCCGCTTTGGCAGACTTGCGCTTGGTCGTGGGCTCCTTTTTCGCCGGCGACTTTTCCGCCGAGTCACTAGCTGTCTCAGCGTCAGCCTCGGCGGGCGACCATTCAAAGAACTGATCGCTGGCGTTACGCAAAGCCTCCGGCGTCTTGGCCTCCCCCACAATACACACGCGAGCGCCGCGCTCACGCAGTTTGCGACATAGGTAGGCAAAGTCGGAGTCGCTGGTTACCAGGCAAAAGGTTTCTGCACGATGATCAAACATCGCCTCGAGCGCATCCAGTGCGAGTGCAATATCAGCCGTGTTCTTGCCGGAGGCGTATTGGTATTGCAGGTGCGGGGTAAAGGCCAGTCGCACCAGCGCTTCCTGCCAGCGGTTGGCCAAGGTGGCATGATTGCCGTAACCGCGGCGCAGGGCAACGCGGCCAAACTGTGCTGCCATGCGTAAGGCATAGGGCAGTATTTCGGGCGGTACGTTATCGCAGTCAACCAGCACCGCGACCGGCACATCGTTACCGTTGGGGCTTTCCTGAATTGCAGTGGCGCGAGGATGGTTATTCATATCGTCCCTGTTAGCGATAGCGATAGTGGCAGCGATGGCGCTGCTAGCCTGACCGACGTTATCCCTAGTGGCGGCGCTGGGTAAAGCACAACTCAATGGCGGGTGTTAAAAAAGATGGCCTTGCAACCACCCAGGCCGTTCATCTCGATGCGGCGTCCGCGCACGCAATACGAAAGCGGTCATCCAGCTCCACCGGCAGTATCAACGTGCTGAACCGGCGAGCGTTGGCAGCAGCGCACAGCGTCGCTACCCAGTGTGCATCCAAGACGAGATGCTGGTCTGGATATTCGACATTCAGTACCAGCTTGCCCGCCTCAATGAAAGCCAGCAATGGCTGACATTCCTTGTACTGGAAGCATTGCTCGTTAATGGAAAAATCAAAGTAATCAACCAGCTCTGCAACCTGCTCCAGGCTGTTCTTCAGCCCCACGGCCAAACCGCGGCGATGCGCCTCGGTGGCAATAAAGCGATTGTAGGCGAGCTGATCTTCGGCGCTGAGAGTAAAGCCGGTGTCCTCCAGATACCCCTGCACGTTATCCGGCTCGACCGCGTCGCAGCCCTTGCTTGCCGCCAAGTCCAGACGCGCGATCATGGTGCGCTGTACCGCGGGTGAGCGGATATCCAGCCATCGCTCATCGGGCCAGTCCGCGAGAACCTGGCCCACATCCCTGGCGGCAAACTGATTGCGGTCTGCTACGTAGCTCTCATAGGTGCCAGCCGAGAAGTAGCAGACCACGCGGCGACCGGCAGCCTGCAATCGCCTGATGGTGGTCGCAGGCGTGGTGAACAGGTCCAGATTGTATAGTTCCGCCTCGTAAGCCGTGTTCAGCGGATGCTCGTCATCAACCAGCAACTGCCACTGCCAGCTCACCCCCACAGCCGGGCGATACCATTGGTCTGCGGTGTTGACTGATAGCAGCCCTTCGGCCACTGCCGTTGTCTGCCAAATAGCGACAACAAGAACGCAGCCCAACAGCAAACTGACCTTGCGCATTCAATTACTCCTGTGCCGGCAAAGCGCCCCGCAGCAAAAGCCGATTCACCCGGCAAGCGTCAGCCCAGGTAACGTTATAGATGCGGATTAGCGACGCAGTCTTTGGCTAAGCCCAGAGACTCTGCAGTTGCTGACGCACCCACAAAAGGCCGGTCTTGAGCGAGTTGGTCACCGCAAATAGGTTATCGCGACTGATAAGCGATGTGGACCGGTCAACACCTAGTTCATCGAGCCTGCGGGCAGCAAAGGTATGGCCCTTTTCCTCGGCACGCCGCAACCAGAATATCCCCAGCGCCTGAGCCTGCTCACTATCAACACCCGCCACCCGGCCGCTATACAGCATCCAGCCAAGATCAAACTGCGAGTTGTAGTGGCCCGCGCGGGAGGCCAGTAAATGCCAGGCGTAACCCTGTGCGGGGTCACGCACAAAGGGCACACCGGGCTGGCCTCCCTCGAAGTACCCAGCGCCCAGGCAGTTGGCGCCGATGGGTGAGCCCAGAGCAGCGCTGTAATGGCATAGCTGGGGAAGACTCGGGCCGGCATAGTTTTCGTCGATGCCCAGGCCGCCGCGAATAAAGGCCATGATCAACTCTTGGGCGGCTGCATCATTGCCCAACGCAGCCGCGTAAAGATGAGCGGCCCGCGCCTCATCGGTCTGGCCCATCATTTTCTTGGCTTCCGCCAACCAATAATAGGCGTCGCCGTCGTCCGGGTAACGAGCAATCAGCGCTTCGGCTGCGGGCACTATGGCTTTCCAATTTTGCCGGCCAACCTGGTCATGCAGCAGCCCTTCCAGACGTTTGCGAGTAGGCTGTTGAGCGATTGCCTTTTCCCAGTAGGCTTGCGTGGCACCGGGTGTCGAAAACGTAGCAGGGTAGACAACGAAGTCATCACGTATATCGAGCAAGTCCGGCTCGTCTATACCTGCGCGCTGCGCCTGATCTATGGCGCTCAGCACCAGAGCCTCTGACCCACCCCACCTAGGCTGCAGAAAATTGGCCCAGGTCCGATGTGCTGGCAAGTAGCGCGGATAAACCGCTAACGCCCGCTCAATGTAGGTGCTAGCCAAGCCAGTGGTGCGTGAGTGCGGCCGGGGTTCAGACGACGACGCATCTTTGCCGTCGAATACATTGAGCAGTTGCGCCCACTCAAAGCCGTCATCGACACGGGTACCCAGCAGAAAGTGATTCTGCGCAAGCAGGGTCAGTGCCTCCACTGGCTGCTCATCAAGCGTCAGCGCCCGCTCAAGTAGATGATTGGACTGATGCAATCGCTCTTCCATCAGAACGGTTTGCGCAATATTGATGTCGCCCCTGCGCTTTTCACTGCGCGCTTCCCAGGCGCCGTCATTCCAGACCTCGGCACATACCCAATGCGCCACATACGAATCCGGCATCGCCTGCAACCACCGTTGGCAGGCATCCAAACCCGCCAGCGCGGTATCCTCCAGACCCTCAATAAAAGGATGGTAGCCTATGGTTTGCTGCGGGTTGAGCAAAGCCTGCTGTCGTTGAGCACTGAGACTTTGGTCCAGATACTCAAAATCGCCGGAAAAAAAGGCGCGACGCTGTTGAAGCCTTTGCTGCACGCTGGCAGGCGGCAGAGAAACGCCCATCAAGGCCGCTTGAGTCTCGATTCGCGCCGGATCAAAGGGCATGACCGTCGCTGCCTGATCCATATGCTCTACAGCAAGCCACTTGTCCGGCACAACCAAGCAAAAGGCGACTAGCGCCATTACCAGCAATATCGGCAGCAGCAATAACCAGCCAAGGTGCGGGCGAGCCGTATCTTCGCCATAAAACGTATCTTCGCCATACTCCAGGTACGGCTCAGGATAGGGAGATGGCTTTTCATAACGTGATGGGGGCAGTTCGGGACGCATGGTTTGAGTTCCTTCTCACAAAAGTGGCGTAGATAAGAGGCCGACCTTGGCCAAAACGCAAAAAAGATATCACGCAGCAAGAAAAAAGCCGACTCACTCGCGTCTTAAAACAAGTTTTACCACAGCGCTAGACCGCGTTAGCGGCAGGCCGTTATCAGCTTGCCGGGCTTGCTCAGCCGCCAAAGTCGCACCCGAAAGAAACGCCAGCACGCAGTCGTTGCACCCGCTCGCGAAACATCGCACGATAACCGCAACGCTCAAGCCAGCTGCCTTACATGAACTCGACCGCCCTGCGCCAATCCTGCCCGCCCGGTACCTGCGACTGTGATCGCGATAGGCTGCTGGACGATCCGAGTGCCGATGCACGTATTCTGCGCCTGACGCTGCATGAAGAACGGCGGCTGATTGAGCGCCTCGAAAACGTGACCAGCCTGCAGGGCCTGGAGCATCTGCAACAGCGTATGGCAGAGCAACTGGGCATCGGCCTTACGATTGGGCCAGGCATCGAAGAGTTACGTGTGATACGCGGTATCGGCATGGCCTTTGCGCCGCAGCCGGGGCTATGCCGTAAAACCCGAAAGGCCATTCCCGCCGCCATCCGCCGCTGTATGAAACAGCACCCGGAAGTGGCGTATGCGCTGCTCAACAGCCAGGATTTGCTGCGCGACGCGTAAGCATTGGGGGAGACTGATTTCAAGCCCAACCGCAGCCCGAGCAAACACGTGCAGCCAGCCAAGCAACTGCAATTTCTAGTGCCCTACCTCGTAACTCTGCACTGGCAGACCACCGCAACGCTCAATTTTTGAAAATGGGACCTGCACCATTAATAGCGATATCGGTGCCAATCACCACCACCAACGGAACGGAAAAAATAACCAGCAGGCCGTCGGCCATAACCGCCAGTGGTGTCACTAGCGTGCGCAAACCCAGAAGGTGCGGCCGCAGACTTTCTTCTACGCTAATCTGATAACGCTGGTTCAGCCCCTGGGTTTGCATGGTCTTATCTACTCGCAGCCCATTCGCCGGGTAGCGAGTACCCGCAATACTCTCTTCGAAAATCAACAGATTACCCTCGGCGTAATAACCCGCTGCCAATGCCGCCGCCCGATCCACCTCGCTGGCATTTTTGAGGTACAGACGGTATTGACCGAACACACCCTGCAGCGCGTTGACCTGAAAGCCGTCAAAACGTGCACCAACCTGCTCGTGAAACTCAGCGGAAAAAGTCTTGCGTACGGCCTCTGGCAAGGGGAACACATAGTGATGATCCGGCGTTAGCACGACCATCCATTGCTCATCCGCCGACACCATCACCGCATCCAGGGTCTCGGTGTACTCGTGCGTTTTATAAAGCTCGCTGGTGACACAACCGCCAGCCAAGAAAAGTACAGCGATCAGCGCCGCCCTGCATAACCTGTTCATCCAGCCTCCGGGACAATTCTCTGCGAAGCTGTCCTGCTTCGCCACGCGGCCGGTATACCCCAGAACGCCCGCAGCGGGAGGCCAAAATGATCGCAATTGCCGAGTGGGTCCCGTTTTGAGCGACAGAAATCGTGCCCATAAGAAAGGCCGCCCGCAGGCGGCCTTGTCGCTCAGCGTAACCCACCCAATTCAGGCCGCCGCCAGATCAGCCTCCGCGTCAGCCAGCATGGCAAACTCTTCGTCCGCCGACTTGGCCACCAAGTGCTTTCGGCTGTAGCCGAAGTAATAGGCGGCGCCCACTGCGAACAGCACCATGGTGAAGAAGAAGGCGCGCGGGTCAAAGGCGTACACACCGGTCAGGGCCACCAGCGACAGCACCAGTGCAATACCGGAAGTCAGCACACCACCGGGCGTTTTATAAGGACGCACCAGACCCGGCTGCTTGATACGCAGCAGGATGTGACTGAGCGCCATCAGCGCGTAAGAGACAGTCGCGCCCACGACCGCCATGGCCAGCATCAAATCGCCCTCACCGCTCAGCGAGGCCAGAAAACCGAACACGCCGGGTACGATCAGCGCCCGCGCCGGCACCTTGCGCTCGGTGGTCAATGACAGCGACTTGGGCAGGTAACCGGCGCGCGAGAGCGCAAACACCAGGCGGCTGTAGCCGTAGATGATCGAGAAGAAGGAGGCGACCAGACCGGCCAGACCCAGCACGTTGACCAGCGTGGCCAAGCTGCCGTTGCCGGTAGCGTTCAACGCGTCGACCAGGGGTACTGCACTTTCGCCCATCGCCTTGGCACCCGCTGCGCCCGGCACCAACACCATCACCATCAGCGCAGTAAACAGCAGAAAGACCATGGCACCGATAATGCCCTTGGGTACGTCCTTGCCCGGGTCCTTGGCTTCTTCGGCGGCCAGCGGTACGCCTTCTACCGCGAGGAACAGCCACATGGCAAAGGGCAGTGCCGCCCACACGCCGTACCAGCCCAGCGGCAGCATGTCGCTGGCGCCGGCGGCCTCGGTCGCGGCGATGTCAAACAGGTTGCTGGCATCAAAATGCATCACCAGCGCCACACCGGTGGCCACGATGGCAAACACCGCCAGACCACTGATCACCATCATCACCTTCAGCGCCTCGCCCACACCGGCCAGGTGAATACCCACAAACACCAGATAGAAGGCTGCGTACACCCAGGGGCCGTTGACGCCCAACAGCGATTCGACGGCTGAGCCGATAAAGATCACGATGGCCGCCGGTGCCAGAGCGTACTCGATAAGTACCGCCAGGCCGGTCATGAAACCACCGGTTGGGCCCATCGCCTGACGGGCAAAGCTGTAACCACCGCCCGCCGCCGGGATGGCTGCCGACATCTCGGCCAGTGACAACACCAGGGTCAGATACATCAGCGCCATCAGTACTGCTGCAATGGCAAAGCCGCCCCAACCCGCCTCGGCGATGCCGAAGTTCCAGCCGGCAAAATCGCCGGAGATCACATAAGACACGCCTAGCCCCGCAAGCAGAATCCAGCCTGCGGTGCCGCGCTTGAGTTGCCGTTTGGCAAGGTACTCCTGATTGTCTGTCGACATGGTTATTCCTCTACTTTTCTAAGTGAAAGTTGCCGTTGGTTTAAAGCGCTTATTGCTCGTATTGCGTTACTCGGAAATGAGAAAATTTTTGCCGCCGCTGTGCTCGATCACCTCGTCCTGGGTGCGGTCTTTCAGCTTGACCCCGGACAGGTTCAGCCGCCGCGCCTCGCGCAGCAGGTAGAGCACGCGCCTCGCCGCCTCTGCGTAGGGCAGCCCTGCCGGACGCACGTTGGAAATACAGTTGCGCGCGGCATCGTTCAGCCCCGGCCTGGGATTCCAGGTGAGGTACAGGCCGAGGCTGTCGGGTGAACTCAGGCCGGGGCGCTCGCCAATCAGCAGCAACACCGCGCGCGCGTTCAGCAGCTCGCCAATGCCATCGCCTACCGCCACCCGGCCCTGTTCGACTACCGTCACCGGCGCCAGCCGCCAAGGCTCAGCCTCGGCCTGCATCAGCTCCAGCAGAGGCGCGAGAAAGGCCGCCGCGTTCTGTTGCACCGCCAAGGAAGACAGCCCATCCACAATCACGATGGCCAGATCACTCTGGCTACTGGCCGCGGGTAACGCGGCCAGTTGTTCACGCGAGGCGTCGTCCAGCAGGCGGCCCAGATCTGGCCGCTGCAGGTAGGTGGTGCGATCCTGTGCCTGGCTGTGCAACCGCAAGGGTGCGTCGTTCGGCAGGTTGCTCAGGCCGGCCAACTGCGCGCACAGCGCCTCCACATCCAACGGGAAATGCACCGCATCACGCGCCTGGGCGTGGCTTAGCTGAAAGGCCAGCATCTCGCTGGTCGGCAGGCTGATACCCGCGCGGCCCAGGCCAATGCGCGCATCGGTAAACTCGCGCAAGCGGCGCCAGGGGTTGTCCACTACTTTGCCGTGCTGCAGATGCTGATCGCTTGGTTTGCTCATGCGCGGCCTCCAGGCAATGCTTTCAGCGAGCGGGCAAAGGGTTCGGGTAAGGCGTCGTGCAGAATGTGCTGGTCGGCATCGCGCAGGATCTGCATACGAGTGAGCCACTGCTCAAACTCCGGCGCTGGCCGCGAGCCCAGCACGCGGCGCACATAGAGTGCATCGTGAAAGGAGGTGGTCTGGTAATTGAGCATGATGTCGTCCGAGCCCGGAATGCCCATCACGAAGGAGCACCCCGCCACGCCCAACAACGTCAGCAGGTTGTCCATGTCGTTCTGGTCGGCTTCGGCGTGGTTGGTGTAGCAGACGTCGCAGCCCATGGGCACGCCGAGCAACTTGCCACAGAAGTGATCCTCCAGCCCGGCGCGGGTAATCTCTTTGCCGTCGAACAAATACTCGGGACCGATGAAACCGACCACGGTATTCACCAGCAGCGGCTTGAACTTGCGCGCCACGGCATAGGCGCGCGCCTCGCAGGTCTGCTGATCCAAACCATGGTGGGCATTGGCCGAAAGCGCACTGCCCTGCCCCGTTTCGAAGTACATGACGTTATCGCCCACGGTGCCGCGCTTAAGGCCGAGCGCAGCCTCCTGCGCCTCGGCCAGGGTAGCCAGGTTGAAGCCGAAGCTGCTGTTGGTTGCCTCGGTGCCGGCGATCGACTGGAACACCAGGTCCACCGGCGCGCCCGCCTCGATGCACTCGATGGTGTTGGTCACGTGGGTAAGCACGCAGGACTGGGTCGGGATCTGGTATTTCTCGATCACCTCACCCATCAGCTGCATCAACTTGATCGCCTGGGCCACGTTGTCGGTCGCCGGGTTGATGCCAATCACCGCATCGCCGTTGCCATAGAGCAGGCCGTCCAGAATGCTGGCGGCGATACCGTTTACATCGTCGGTCGGATGGTTGGGTTGCAGACGGGTAGACAGGTGGCCAGGCAGCCCGATGGTGCTGCGAAAGGCGGTGGTAACGTGGCACTTTTTGGCGACCAGAATCAGATCCTGATTGCGCATGATCTTGCTGACCGCCGCCGCCATCTCGGGTGTGATACCGGCACGCACCGACTGCAACACCTCGGGCGTGGCGTGGTCACTGAGCAGCCAATTGCGAAAGTCGCCGACGGTCAGGTGAGCGATAGCGGCAAAGGCCGCCGCGTCGTGCTCATCGACGATTAGTCGGGTGATTTCATCCTGCTCGTAGGGCACCAGCGCCTCGTTCAGAAAGGTCTTGAGCGGCACTTCGGCCAGCGTCATTTGCGCCACCGCGCGCTCCTCGGCCGACAGTGCAATCACCCCGGCCAGGCGGTCACCGGCGCGCTGGGGAGTCGCCTTGGCCATCAGCTCGGCCAGGTCACGGAATTGATAGGTCTTGCTCCCCAGTGGGTAGCGATAGGTGTACGTCATGGTTACCTCGGGCACAGAACTTGCTGCTAAAAAGCGGCAACGTCGCGCAATAGCAGCAATCAATACGAGCTACTGTTGCGATAGCCGTACCAGCGCACTATCAAGTTTTGGCAAATCGAAATTTCTTCGCCAATTCAAGACGTTGAGTTACCAGCCTGAGCAAAACCCCATTATTTGAAGCCTAGAGGCCAGCCGCAGAAGCCTACCGATGCACTCACCTATATCGCCCGATGCACCAGGACGGAGCACCCGCGAGGCACAGGACGCCGACGAACACGCCCACAACCTGACCAACTGGCAGCAGGAATACGACCAGTTGGGCGCGGGCCGTTTTTACGGACGTATTGATGAGGTGGCACTGGAGGGTTTTCAGCTGTTCAAGGAGCACACCAACCGCTCATTACGGCAGCAGTGCAACGTCTGGAAGGATTCCGTCTGGCTGGGCATTCCGGCGCAAACCGCCGACTGCCGCATCAACGGCCTGCAGGTCGACAGCAACCAACTGATGTGCCGCCCCGGCGAGCGCGACTTTGAGTTGATGACGCCCGACGCTTTCGACATCTACGGTATCGTGGTCAAGCAAGACGTGCTGCTGCGCGCCGCCGAACGCGATGGTCGCGCCCTCAATCTGGCCAACCTGGAATCAGCCCCGCGCCTGACAGTGGAACAGCACAAGCTGGATCAGGTGCGCTTTCTGCTGGAGCGGGTGGTGAATCACGGCGCCAACGGCCTGAACAAGCAATTACAGCAAGACCTGGCCACAACCGCCCTGCTCGCCTTGCTTGGCGAAGAGCATCTGAGCGCGGAAACCGCGCCCAGCTATAACCACCGCAAGCGCGTAGTCGAGCAGGTGAAGGCGCACCTGGCCGCCAATCCTCAGATGGCGGTGAGCATAACCGAGCTGTGTGAACTCACCCACGTCAGCCGCCGCACCCTGCAGTACAGCTTCGAAAGCATTCTTGGCATCAGCCCGCTGCAGTTCCTGCGCACCGCCCGCCTGAATCAGGTGCGACGCGCGCTCAGCGATCCTCAGCATGACGCCCCCGTTGCCATTACCGCAGCCAACTGGGGCTTCTGGCATCCGGGACAGTTCGCCAAGGACTACAAGGCGTTGTTTGGGGAGAACCCGTCGGAGACGGTGAGGCGTGCGCAGGCTGCTGATTGAGACCGTTTAATAGGTCGTACCGATACCCTGCTTCTGCTGAAAACGGTCAGCGTATAGCGTGCCCGTCAAAGTCCCGGCCGACACAGCAAAACCCAATACAAAACAGACCGCATTGAAGTGCGGAGTTGTTGCAGCGCCCCAGCCGAAGAAATGGCACGCCGCCGCAGCTACGCACACTACTATCGCTACCTTGTTCAGCAAAAAATATAGCGGGATCTCGAAAGCCCACACCGTCTCCCTGGTTTTAAAGCCCGACAGGCCGATTCGCAGGTAAACCAAGGCCAACGCGACCCCAAGCCCTGGCGTGACAGCCGCGTACCAGAGTGGCTTATCGCCGCTGAAGATCGCGTACAACATAAATCCCGAGTAGACGAAAGCGGCAAACCAGGCCGCCAGCAGGGGAAGAATGATCAGGCCCACATTACCTCCATATGATCGAAAGTTCGGCCAAATTCAGCCAGAGCAATCGCACATTAAAACATGACACTTGTGTTGTCGCTGAAAGCAGCCGAGTCCATGGGGAGGCAAACTTGCATCACTCTCTTGTGAACGTTAGGGTTTGACTCTACGGAAAGCCTGCTGACCAAGGGATACGTCATGAAGTCAACCCCGAGCAAGACCCTGCGATATATCTATCTCGCTTTATTATCCGCCCTGTTGGTAGTGCAAGCTGGCTGCTCAATCAACGCTAGGCAGTTCGCCTGGTCCGCCTATGAAGACCGCGACCCATCGATAGATCAATGGGAAAGGGTCGAGCCCCATACTGACCGCACCCTGCTGCTGGCCACCTTTGCATCGACTCACTACACCCGCTCCAACCGCCTTGCCTCTGATGACGAGCTGATTTCTGCTGAGACGCCAGTGCTTCTGGCCTGGATAGAATTCAAGGAAATTGAGCAGCCTATACCGCTCTACCGTTATGTTATTCAGCCGCTCAAGGCGATCACCGCTGAAGAGCTGATCACGCAGGGCAACTACATCACCAACAGCACGAATCGGCTCAACAACCTGCCCGCCAAAACGCCAGCAACGGTAACCAATGGCGCTGTGGTAACCGACTGGCAATACTGCTATGACTGCTTCACGTCAAAGCCACTAAACGAGCTAACGCCTGCGAACCTTTCTTCCCTCCGTGAGCAAATGACGCAAACGACCATAAGCAGACCTCTCGATCGTTTAATTTTTGTCAGCGACCCCAGGAAGGCTGTTAATTTCAAGAATCGTCCCTCGATTCAGGTTTACTCCGGCGCAGAGGCACAGCAACAACAAGCGCTTTTAGCTGAACGCGTAAACCAGCTGAGCGGCGCCATCGCCGATGCACAGTCTTACGATGATCAGTATCGCCAATTCACCGACACCGAACACAAACCCCTCACCTTCGCCTATTGGGCGGAAAAAGCAGGGTGCCCAAAAGATATCGCCTACCCCCGGGAGATAAGAGGCGATAGACGCAGCAAATCAAACACAATCATTCGAATTAACGTGAACTACATTGAATGTAATTCCGATGTGCTGGAGAGCTATGATCTGGCGCCCTATCAAGCCGCGTATGAGCATCTGTACGCACGGGAACAAATGCTATGGGAACGCTCCACTAAACGGGAGCGCTACCGGGTAGTTCGCCCAGAAGCGACTATTGAACGCGTACTTGAATCCATGGAGGCGGCCGCTGACGATATTGAGTACGCGTATAGCGAACTCGAGCTTGCGGACAAGCTTGATGCGCGCAACCGACAGTTGGATGCCTTCAGCGAGCAGACGTGGGCAAACACTTTCAACAGCATTCAGGCCCGGAACAACAGCATTCGTAATCAGTACCAACAAAACCAGGCAATGATACGCAACGCGCAGAGCGCACAATCCAAATCGCCAACCAGACGCGGCTATGAGAATGCGGTACAGCAAGCGGCGAGCGCTTACACTGCAGCCACATCATCAACTGCAACAAGGGAATCCTCGTCCCAGAAAGCCGCGTTGCAAGCAGCCGATACTGGCACTCTAGCCGCTGACCCACCCACTACAAAGACGTCGTTCACCGGGGCATCAACAACGGCAAACGGGGACAACGCTTCACAGACAAAGCCTGACCAGTCGACCGGTAACGTGCCCACTACTCCGGCCACCACTGCCAGTGCGACCGCATCCAATCCGTCAGCAACACCCGAGCAAACCGCCAACAACATCGCTGCACCTGCAGCACTGGGCTTTACCCCAGACGCCAAGGGATGCTGGAACGGGTTGAATACTCAGGGCTCGTGCTTGGAATACAGCACCCAGGAAAAAGACGGAAAAACTTACTTTAGGCTAACCAATGTGTGCAATGAGCGCCTGTACATGAAGTGGTGTGCCAACGAGTTTTGCGGTGCCGACAGCTTGCGTGCAGGCCAGAGCAAGAGCAAATATGAATCCGTTACCCAGGCATCAACTATGGCCAAGGCTGTTGGCTCCACCATGCCTGGAAACGATTGGGTTTGTGCCGGCCGGGTCAGTGACTGGTACGCGCAGTAACCAACCCGCACTCTACCTTCCGGCTAGCATACGGGCGCTTGCCAAATAGGCATGAAGGCAGCGCCGCCACCAAGTGAGAGCGCCCAGTGGCAAAGCCCCGCGCCGCCAAGAGAAAACGAGGACTATCCAGCGGACCGTGGCGACCTCAGACCTTTCCATCCACATCACGGGACAACATAAACACCTCATCTGCCGAATACAGGTCCCCAATGGTCGCAACCACCTCCGCGCCCAAGGCGCTCCGGTACAAGCGCTGCGCGTGATTGTCGGCGCGGGTGTTGACGATCACGTGCTTCAGCGTCGCGCCCTGTTTGCTCAGTTGCTGCTTTACCAGTGGCAGGGTCTCCTCTATCAACCGGCGCGCAATGCCTCTGCCCTGCTCCGTGGGCAACACCGCAATCTGATCCAGCTCCATGACGGCCTGATCACGAAAGCCGCTCTTTTGCGCCCACAGAATGTAGCCGACAACCCGTAGTTGCTCCGTAGCCACGAATGAGAGGAAGCGCGGGTGCGCGGCAAGTGTCGCGGTCAGCCAATCGCGCGATAGCCGCTGACGAACAAAAGCCAACCGGTGCACTTCGGCCGCCCCCTGCAGGTCAGTCAGCGTCATACTGCGGACAGTTAACAGGCTCTGCGCCTCGGCTCGACCCATGGCGCTACTTGCGCCCCATAATCCGCAAAATCCGCAGAAACAGGTTGATGATGTCCATGTATAACGCGGCAGCGCTATCAACAGCATTGTCCAGCGTTTTAGGAATGCGATTGGCTCTGCCCCAGTCGTAACCGATATAGCCGCAAAAGATCAGCACCACAGCCCAATCCAGCCAGTTATGGTGAATGCCGAGCACGAATATCTGAAATAGCTCGACCATAATCACTGCCAGCAACGCGATGCCCAGCGCGCCGACAATACGTTCAAAAAATGCAGGATACAGAGTACCCAGCAGCATCATGCACAGGGTTACCAGACCGGTCACCTGGATTGCATTGACCACCAGGTCGGGATCGTACTGCGCCACTACCACATTGATGATCAACCCAAAGGGCACCACCACAAAGTTGTAACCAACGAAACTCACCAACGGGTTATCGGAGCTACTGAACAGATAAACCCCAAAGAAGCAGCTGGCAAAATAGCCCAGGAAGAACATCCAGGGCGAGACGGCGAGAATTGATTCCGCAGATATGCTGGAAACCATCATCCAGTTGACCCAAAACCCCCAGCACAACACCGCGCCAATAGTGAGGTTGTACAGCCGGGGGCTGATCTCACCTTCACCGCGGCCGCGGCGCTCAAACACGCTTGATTCCATCATTCCTTGACTCTCCAGTTTCCATTAATTGAGGCGCACGAGACGGTTCATGCGGCCAGTATGCTACCGCTTGGCGTCAGACCACGCGTACACCACGACGCCATCTGAACTTGCGACCAAAGCGATAATTATCACCGTCGACACTGAGGCAGAAGATCTCACCCGGTAGCTTGAGTTCGTCGACGATGCGCTGACCAATGCCGGCCTCGCGTTTGCGCCGGTAAAAACCCCACCAGGGTGTGCAGGAAAAACCCACCACGTAGAGCGGCTGCTCAGGGAACAGCTTCAGTCGCTTGCGCAGCAGATAGACCTTGCGTACGCCACGGATGGATTTGAGGCAGGCACGGACTTCAGCGACCAGCTCTTCGGGCAGCCCATGATGATCAAATTTATCCTTCACGGTCAGCTGCTCACGCTCGGCACGCGCGCGCTGGAGCAGTTCGGATCGCTGCATCAGCTTGTCATGCCAGGCATGGGCCGCTGCCTCCTGACCGTGCCGCCAACAGAAGTCGCGCAGCAACTCGTAACCGGGCAGCATGGCGTCGTCGTCGAGCTCTATCGCGTGTTGCACCAGATCAAGGCCAGCCTCGTCATCGCGACCCAGCAAGCGCGACCCCAGCGCAAAGCAGGCCACCGGGTTGTCCGGCTCCTGCTGCTGCAATTGACGGAACTGTTCCAGGGCCGCCTCCACGCCGCTGCCAAACTCCTCGGTCAAGCAGGCGCGCTCGTAGGCCTCAGGCGCACTCAAGGCGGCACCTTCGGTCATACAAGCCTCTAACTCCTGCAGGCGTGCGCGGCCCTGGGTGGCGGTTTCATAACGTTGTTGCCAGGCCGGTAGAATGGCCTGCTCCCACTGGCAATCGAGCTCCTGGGTGATGCTCTGCAGGGCCGGGCCAAGCAGGAGGTCTGCACGCTCTTCACGCGCCGGCAAGATCAGGAGCGGTGGTTGTTGCAACGCGTGCAAGCGGTCGGACAGCGAGGGGTGGGTATCGGCAGAGGTGGTCTTGCGCTCCAGGGCGTGATCCAGCCAGAGCTGCGTGGATGCCGGCTCTATATCAGCTGCCAATTGTTCTGCCAGCCGCTCGAAGGGCGCAAACGCGGGGCGCGGCAGATCCATCGCGCTGCGATGAATAGTGCTCCAGTAGCGCTCGTCCAGGTAGCTCCCGACCACATTCACCGCGGTGAGCGCCTGCGCCATAGCCTGCGATGAGGTCACTCTGGCAGCAGCCGCATCGGCTTCATATTCATTCGCCCGGGCCAGCGGGAAAGAGAAGGCTGTGAAGTAAGGCACATACCAGCTAAAAAAACGGCGGAACAGGAAAGTGCCGAAGTGCCCCCCGGCGGTCAACGAGTCCATCAGACGATGCCAGCTGAGCCGCAAGCGGTATATCCAGTTAGAAACTCTTCCATGGCCGCCGGCAAGGTGACCAAACTCATGCGCCAGTACTGCTCGAAATTGCTCCTCACTGAGCGATTTCATCAACGGCAGACCAATCATCAGATAGTTGCGATACCAGCCAAAGATACCCAGGCGCGGGGTCTGCACTACGCAGGCGTTGAAGTCGTCCGTGATCAGTATTCGATGAAAACGCGGCGCCTTCAGCCGTTTGCGCAAGTCATTGATCATCTCGAATAACGCCGGCGCTTCGCGCTGGGTAACCCGACGCCCCTGCGGCGCATCCAGCCTTACCCAAAGCGCCTTGAGTACCGCCCAGATCAACACCAGCAAGGGAATCGACAGCTTGAGACCCAACACCTTGAGAAACAGCAAAGACAGCAAGGTGGCCATCACCAGGCCAACCAGCATCACCGTGATATAGCCATAGCCCAACAAAGCCATGAGCAGCACGCGAGACTTGTACAAAAACGGATGGCGCTGAGCCTGCGTTTCAAGGCGAGCCACCAGTGCATCGAATTGTTCGTTCGTCATTCCCTTGAGCACCTCTTGTTGTTTTTAGTAGCGCGGCTCGCGCCTAGCCGCTGTCGGAGGATAACCGAGCAAAACCATCCAGTTAAAGACTGGCCGCGATCTGAGCTGCTCACCCGGCAGCTCCCAGGATAGGCGCTCGCTGCCCCCAGCTTCGGCGCAACAACTCAGCCCTTAACCTTGTTAAAACACGGTGCAAAAGCTTATTCGACTGCGGCAACACTTCCCGTTTGCCCTGCGTTATAAAGCTGTGCGGCGGCGCGGATGTGATCGACGCAGTACTCGATCGACTTGTTCAGGGTCGCGTTCAGGCCGGTGCCGTTTTCCAATTGCACGTAGGACGGTGCCTGGTTGGTATTGGCATAGTCAGGCACATGGCTGCACACTTGTTCGGCAACTACCTGTCCGCTATCCACACTTATCAAGCGCGCATGTGCCGTGTAGATAACGCGATAGTTATCCCAGTCGGTTGGAAAGTAGATGGAGCTCCACCCCAGGGTTTTGACGTCCAGTACATAGTCATAATCCTGATAACGAGCAGCCAACTCGGGCACATCTGACTTGAGCGCCACAAAGTCGTCAGCTTCTGTGACATTAAACCCATGACTGTTCTGCATGCCCTGCGCCAACTGGCGAGAAATACCCAGCGCCGGGTCCTGAATGTTGTTTCTGCGGATAATGGCATTGCCATTCGAAATAGCAGTCAGCACCCCCACCACGCCAAACTGAACGTTAACCGCAGTCTGCGCTGGAAAATCCGGTAATTCGTTATATTTTGACAGCACCAGACTTTTACCGCTGAAGGCACCTGCCGTATCCGGGGCAAGCACCTTTGTTTTTACCGAAGAACACCCCACACTCAACAGTGACGTAACCACCAAAAGAACAGCAATCAATGCTTTCACTACCCACCCCTTATTCAGTTTTTGTTTTTAGTTATTGAAACCACTGCGCGCATCACGACCACCCACTGCTCGCTTACGGTATTAACCGCAAAACGCCTGCAACCCAACACCGGCACCCGCTGGCTTTAAAGCCATCAGCGTGCGTTGCTACTGACGTAGCCATCCAGCAAATCAAGTCTTCAAGCGAAGGCGCCAAGGCCGCGCGAAACCACGTTTCGCCGCCAAACGGCTTGGCGCTGGAGCAACGGGCGTTTCAACTGAGGTAGTAGCGATCGGTAACTCGGCGGTACAGGGCTATTTCCGGGAAAGATCAACAAGGGCGCAGTGTGAGCGCTAGAACTCTGCCATTGCTGGCCGAGGGAAGAAGAGAAGCGGCTCTCACAGCTGGGGGCGAAGGCGAAACCAGAGTGGGTGTAGCGTCGTGGAGCAACGGAGAATCGCCGGCTCGGGAAAGACACGATTGAGGTGACCGCTGCAGTACGTCTAGATGCCATCCTTGGGCTCCTGCAAACTGGCTTATTGCCATGGCAAAAATGTAATGCCATTTGCGTTGTGGCGTAAAGCAGATAATGCGTGACGGTACATTTTCACCCACCGCACAGCCGCGCCGGAGGTTAACTGCAGGCTTTTGCGCTACACTGCGCCGATCTAGCCAGGTTGGGTATTTTTATGAAAGTGTGCGGCGTTGAAATCAACAGTAACGATGTAAATCTGTGTTTGCTGTCCCTGTCGGACGAGATTTTTGAGCTGCCTGACTGCCGCTCACGGCGGTTGACCCTGACCGACATCAACAGCACACGCGAGCTGCGTTACTTCCAGCAGACGTTTGCCAAGTTGATGCAGGACTATAAGGTCGAGAAGGTGGTCATCCGTCAGCGGCCGATGAAGGGAAAATTTGCCGGTGGTGCGGTTGGCTTCAAGCTGGAAGCGGCGATTGAGCTGATCAGCGACTTGGACGTAATCATCATGTCGACCACCGACATCAAGGAAACGCTCAAGCGCAATCCTGTGCATATCCCCTTTGCCGAGACCGGCCTAAAGGGTTATCAGGAAACCGCCTTTAATACCGCGTTCGCCTACTTCATGAAAGACATGTACGCCCCGGACGAAGAATAGCCAAGCTTGCGTAGCGCCCGTGGTTGAAGTCTCCCGCACCACTCGACCGGGAGACGTCCCGCGATGTGATACTGCCAGCTGGTGGTATGACTGGCTGGCAATATCACCAGACTACCCCGCACTAGCGCACAGGCTCAAACTCACCTGGCTGCCAGGTCTGGTCAAACCAGGCTTGCTCCGGGCGATACAGAGGCAGCACCACATTCCCCCCTTGCCTGAGACTGAGTGCACCCGGTTCTGTTTCTGCCCTTTGACTGGCTCCGGACCAAAACGACACGTCCCCAGATGCGTCCTCATTTACCGCCAGCGATTCGTTCTGGCCGCCGATGCTGGGAAGCTGCTGATCGGCGTGCAGCCGGCTGCTCAGTCCGCCGTTTCAGCCCGCCTTTCCATTTCCTTTGCCGCCATCATCACTTTATCAATACGGTACAGTTCAGAGATAACGGTGGTGACCTCAATATCCAACGCGGCTTGATAAGGCCGATGCAGGTGCTCATCGTCGCGAAGACTGATATTGATATGTTTGGCGCAGATCCCTTGGCTGGCCAGCTGCGCACTGACGTGTGGCATAGACTCTTCTATCAACCGCCGCGCTACCTGCTCGCTCAGAAACTCTGGCAGCACGGCAATCTGGTCCAGCTCCACGCTTGCCTCATCGCGGTAGCCGCGCTGTTGCGCCCAGATCAGATATCCCAGAATCTGCCCGCCCCGCTCCGCGACGAAGCAAAGAAACCGCGGAAACGCCTCAAGCGTGACTTCTATCCAGTAAGGCGATTGTGCCTGCCGACCAAAAGCCTGTTGATGCACTTGCACAGCGCCGGCGAGATCGTCTCGCTTCATATATCGAATGTTCATTTGCCTGGCCCCTAATGGTAATAATACGTTCCGTTGTGGGAATCATTGCCTGGTATGCACTCAATCTGGCTGGCACAGCCGAGCTACAGCGGGGCCAATTGCTGGGTGCTATTGTTTTAGTTGTGCTCTGCAACCCCCTGCACGCCCTCAAGACTGTTCGGCCCTGTTGCCGCGCTGCGGTTGACAACGCTCAGCGAACCATCCGTTTCGAGCACCACAGCTTCGACGTCGGATAGCGCCAACACGCCTGTTGAGCGCACGGCTGCGCGCACCTCGTCTTTGGTGATACGCGCACGGCGCATGGCATCGGGCAGGAAGGTGCCGCGGTGCAGCAACATTGCCGGCTCGCCGGTGATGAAGCGGCGAAACCAGCGTGCTCGCACGCTGATCCAGGTGACCGCGAGCTGCAGGCCGATCAGGAGTGCAAAAGCCAGGGCGCCATCCGTGAAAGCGACATTTTTGGTCAATAGCACGCTGGCTAACGTCGACCCCAGGGCGACGGTCACCACCCAATCGAAAGCGTTCAGTTTGGAGAGCGTGCGCTTGCCCGAGGCACGCAGGAAAATCACCAGGGCGCAGTAAGCCAGCACGCCTATCACCAGCGTGCGTCCCAGGCTTTCCCAGCCGGCGAATAAGACGTTCTCCACAATTGTCTCCTTGCTCTCTTTTTAAACGGGCGTTAGAAAGTAGAACAGCAAGGCGGCGAATGGTGCCGTAAAAAAATAAGCTCAGGCTTGGCAAATGTGCGGTGAGAAAGCCGGCACACTTCGCCGTGGCGGGATAGCGCGCAAATGCGAGCATCGATAACCGCAGAGGGACCGTCGAAAACGCGAGCTCAGCCTTGCAAGAAATCCACAATGGCGCGTTGAAAGCTCGGCCGAAGCAGTACGCTGGAATGATCGCCCGGCACTACCGTGAGCTGAGCACCGGGGATGGCTTTCTGCAGTTTGCGCGGCTGCCTGGCAAAGGGGTCCTTATCGCCGGCAATGATGAGCGTGGGTGCGGTTATCTTTTCCAGCGGAATCCGGCTGGAGTGAAAGGCGAGCGCCTGAGCAGCCATGGCCTTGCGGTCCGCCCATACCATGTCTGCCAACAGCCGGAAGCCAGCCAGTGTGGGATTGCGAATACTCCAGCGGCTTGCCAGCATGGCCTGCGACAAGGCTTTGCGGCCTGCGACGTGGTAGGGGCTGTTCAAATTGAGCGTATTGCCGCCGATGCCACCCGCGACCAGACGGCGTATGCGTCGTTCCTGGGTACCCGCCAACAGCGCCACTGTGCCGCCCATGGAATAACCCACCAGGTCGACCTCCTCCAGCTCCAACTCATCGAGCAGGCAGCTGAAATCCTTTGCCATCCGTGCCTCACCATAAACGGCCGGGTCATGGGGTTTATCGGAGCGACCATGCCCGCGCGCGTCCAGTGCAATGACGCTGCGGCCGGCCAGGTTGAGCCGCCTGACAATACCCGGGACCACCCAATTTACGCGGGAATTGGCCACGTAGCCATGGTGCAGCACCACTGGAGGGTCTGCGGACTTGCGCAGCCAGCACTGATAATAGATCTCTACGCCATCGAACGACTTGAAACGACTCATACGCCCTCCAAGACACGCGCCGGTGATGCCTGAGTATTAAACGACAAGGGCAGTGATGCAAATTATACTTTTGTTTCTTTTTGATGCTTAAATATCGACCAACCAGGATTCGATCAGTTCAGCCTTTCGCCCCTAATTACCTCCCAACAGACGCCTCTGGCCTGTCCTGAAGCACGCCACTCAACTAGATCCGAAACCCCTGCGCCAGGGTTTGCAGTTCGCTGGCGAGCTCCGCCTGGCTGACCGTTACCTGCGAGATTTCCTGCGAGCCGCTGAGGGTTTGCAGTGAGGTTTCCCGTACCGACGACATGCTGCGTGAAATGTCGCGCGTGACCGCCACCTGCTCTTCTGCCGCGGCGGCAATCTGGCTGGCCATGCCGGAGATACGATCAACATCCTGCAGAATATCGGCCAGGGTGCCTTCTAGCTTCTCCGCTTCATCGGCGCTGGTGGTCGCCAATCGGTGGCTTTGAGTGACCGACGTCTTGACGCTGTCGGCGATGTCGCGGAAGCCGCCGATCATGCTTTCGATCTCTACCGTGGAGTCGTGGGTCTGCCGGGCCAGGTTGCGCACCTCATCCGCCACGACGGCAAAGCCACGGCCATGCTCGCCCGCTCGAGCGGCCTCAATAGCCGCGTTCAGTGCCAACAGGTTGGTCTGGTCGGCGACCGCCTTGATCACATCTATCACGCGGGTGATAGATTCGCTGCTGTGCTGCAGGCGCTCCATTTGCCCATTAACCTGTTCGATAGCGCCGGCCAGGTGGCGAATGCGCGCGACGCTTTGTTCCACCACCGCACGGCCTGCCTGGTTCTTGCCCGAGGCGTGGAACGCTGCCTCGGCCACCTGCTGGGTATTACGCGAAATTTCTTCCGAGGTGCTCGACATCTCTTCGGCCGCCGCCGCCACCTGCTCTACCAGCAATTGCTGCTGGCCGACCTGATCGGAGTTTTGGCTCGCCGTGGCGCGGGTTTGCTCAGAGGCTGAAGCCAGGCGCACGCTGGTCTGGTCAATCTGGCTGAGGGCGCCTGAGAAGGTTTCGATCAAGCCATTGAGCGCGCTGCCGATCAGGCCCATTTCATCGCGTGAGCAAACGCGGGTACGAATCGACAAATCCTTCTTTTCCATGATTTGCCGGAAATCACCCAACAACTGATTAACCTGCCCGGTCACGCCCATGATGATCATCAGCGCCAGCAGCAGCACGGCCACCACCACCACGGCGCCGATAATCGCCGCCTGTTGCAGCTCGCTGCGGGCATGGCCCAGCACGTAATCGGTGCGCGCGGCCATTTCCGCCGCAACCTTTTTCTTTAACAGGTAGACGCCATTGATGGCATTGCTCGCGCTGTCGAACCACTCGATGTTGGCCATACCAAGAAAACCGTACTCCGAGCCAACCAGCTTGTTGCGCAACTCGCTGAACGCAAGACTGTCCGGTTGTTCGCGCAGGCTCTCTACCTGCGCCTGCATGGCGTCGCCCAAGAGGCTGCCCGCGGTATCCAGCAACGCCTGTTTGCGCGCGCCAGCGTCGCTGACCTCGGCCGCCAGCGCCAGCGACACATTGCCCTCGCTGAGTACCGCAGCGCCGCTCGCCATCTCCTGCGCCGCCCATTCAGTCGCCTCGGTCAGCGCGTAAAAAGCGCCCATCAAGCGAGTCAATTGCGGCTCTTCGGACTGGTGCAGTATCTCGGGGCTCAGCGCAATCAACTGCGCAGCCGCCTGGGTGAAGGCGGCGCTAACGGCTTCGGCTGGCAGGTCTTCGTTCATCACCCGCTCGCGCAGGGGTGCCAGCTCGCTCAACGCCGCACCGGACCGCGCCAACTGCGGCGCAATTACCGCACGCACGGCGCCATCCAGGCTTTCCAGCTCTGTAGCAAAGTTGGTCAGACTGGCATCGGTTTGCTCCCGCTGCGCTTCCAATCGCTCGATCACACGACCATCGGCGCCTCCGGAGGCAATCAGCAATGCCGTGAGACCGCGTTCCTTCTGCAGGTTCTCGACCAAGGGATCGGCTACCAGAACCAGATTGAACAGATCGCGCGCAGCTTCAGTCGCCTCCAGATTGGTATAGCGTGCACTGACGGTGGTGATGGAGAAATACAGGGTACCCAGCAGCGCCGGGAGGATGAGCAGCAACAACTTGCCGCGCATCGAGATGTTTCGAAGCATGGACAGCATATTTTCGCGCCTTGAAGTAAAACCTGACTAATTGGACAGACTTGCTTCAAGAGCACAGCAAGAAGGGTGCCATTATCGTGCCACCCCAATTACCGCTGATTGCGTGCAAAGTACCGCACCAGAGCGGTGCTGATCGTCAAACTCGTGACCTCAAATGCAGCTGTGATGGCGATTCAGGCGCCGTCTTCGGCCTCGCGCATCGCCTGCGCCAAGACAGCGTGCCCGCGCGCTTCCAGCCCCGCTGCCGCACCCGCGATATCCGCCGGCGCCTTGTTCTGACTCAACTTGAACTTGCCCACAAGCTGCTCTATCTCGATCTCAATACCCACAATGGCCGCGAGCATGCGGCTGATATAGTCCGCGCTGGAATCGGTCATTTTCCAGGGGCGCGGCTGCTCGCTGCGCACTTCGTGGCTGCGGGTCAAACGCGCCACCAGGCCGCGCACAAAGCGTTCGTCGTCGCGCAAGCGGAGGCGCCCGTGCGCGTGAACCACCTGGTAGTTCCAGGTCGGCACCTGCTGATGCGTCTCGTGTTTGCTCGGATACCAGTTGGGTGAGACGTAACCCTGCGCGCCCTGAAAGATGACCAGCACTGGCATGCCTTCGGTGAGTTGTTGCAGCAACGGATTGGCGCGGGCGATATGGCCTTGCAGGCTGCCTTCCACGCCCTGCTCTGCCAGCAGCTCGAAGGGAATATGGTTGGCGTCCAGCCCATTGGCACTGTGCGTCACCAGCGCTCCCAGCGGGTTAGCCTGAATCAGTGCATGCAGTTTTTCTGGCCGGGTTTCGGAAAAATGATCAGGCAGGTACACGGTAAGGCTCCACTATGAGTCAGCGCAAAACCTAACACGAAACCTCAACTTCGGTGATACCTGCGCTATAGCCACGGATGCTGCGCCCGGCTGCCAAGACGGTAGACCCGGCCATGCGAGCACACGCCTGGGACGCCTCTGGCACCGGCAATTCAGCAATATTCGCCAGCGTTTGCGCACGCGCTCGTATTGACTGGCATGCCCTGCCGCTACGCTGGCGAGCGCCGTTTTTTTCGGTTACTGTCCGCTGCTATCCCCTATCCCGATCTCACACTCCAAGGAGCTCCTGTGCGAATTTGCGTTTTCTGCGGCTCAAGCGCCGGCAACCAACCCGAGTACCTGCAAGCTGCCGTGCAACTGGGAACCGCCCTCGCCCAGGCCAACATCGGTTTGGTCTACGGCGGCGCACAGGTCGGTCTGATGGGCGCCGTGGCCGACGCCGCGCTGGCAGCCGGTGGCGAGGTAATTGGGGTGATTCCACGTCACCTGGTGGAGCGAGAGTTGGCTCACGAGGGCCTCACGCAGCTGATCGAGGTGGCGTCCATGCACGAACGAAAGGCCAGAATGGCTGACCTGGCCGACGGCTTCATCGCACTGCCCGGTGGCGTGGGTACCTTTGAGGAGCTGTTTGAGGTCTGGACCTGGGGGCAGCTGGGCCACCACCAAAAGCCCTACGCGCTGTTCAACGCCGCGGGCTACTACGACAAGCTCATCGCTTTTCTCGACCACACCCTGGCCGAGGGCTTCATGAAGCAGCCCTACCGCGACATGCTGATAGTCGCAGACGAGGTGGATGCCCTACTGAGCAAAGTACAAGCCTACGAAGCCCCCAAGGTGGCCAAATGGGTGCAAAGCGGCGAGCGCTGAGTTGCACAAATCTTCCAGACTGCCGCACCTGCCGCGCTATGATGGCCGTTCATCGCAACGCACCGGCTTAGCAACTGAACCCCATGAGCGCACGCAACTGGATTGATCTCAAACAGGATGCCGACACCGGCATTGAGACCATTCGCGCGCATTTTGAGGGCCATGCCTATGACCCGCATTGGCATGACAGCTATCTGGTGGGCTTTACCGAACAGGGCGTGCAGCGCTTTCGCTGCGGGCGTCAGCGTTACGACAGCGTGCCCGGCAAGGTCATTCTGCTGGAGCCGGGCGAGATTCACGATGGTGAAGCGCCGACGCCAGACGGCTTTACCTATTCCATGCTGTACCTTGATCCGCAGTGGCTTGAGCGTGAGTTAAGAGCGTTGTTCGCCGATGCGCCGCAGGACTGCGTACCCACCATGAGTATGACGGTGGGCCCCTCGCCCGAGTTGATCTTTGCCATCGCCAGCACCTTCCAGACCCTGCATCAGCAGGAACTGCGCATCGTGCGGCAAACCGCTACCGATTACCTGCTGACCCAGCTATCCAGCCAGATGCAATGGCGCCAGCGTAAGCAGGCCGATCCGCGCATGCCGTTGGTGGCCCAGCGCACAAGGGAGTACCTGCACGCGCACCTGGAGCAGGACCTGAGCCTGAACGAACTCGCGGTCGTTGCCGGGGTGGATCGCTTTCGCCTGACCCGCGCCTTCAAGGCCGCCTTCGGCATGGCCCCGCATGCCTATCTGGTGCAACTGCGGCTCGCCCAGGCAAGACGGCGCCTGGCCGCCGGCGAGACACCCGCGCAGGTCGCCGCCAGCCTGGGCTTCGCCGACCAGAGCCACCTCGGCCGCTGGTTCAGACGCGCCTACGGGGTCACGCCGGCCAGTTATCGTAACCGCTGCACGCCCGTTCCAGACCGGCGCTGAAGCACAGCGCAGACTGATTCCCGAGACCACTTTCGGGAGACCCACCTTGACGCCATTACTGCCCTTTCTACTGTTCGCTTTCGTTGCCTCCATCACCCCCGGCCCTACCAACCTGCTGGCCATGAGCAACAGTGCTCGCTTCGGCTGGCGCGCCAGCCTGCCGATCGTGTGGGGTGGTTGCCTTGCCTCTACCGCGCTGGTGTTGGCGGTGGGTCTGGGGCTGGGCAGCACCCTGTTGGCCAGCCCTGAACTGGCGCACGTGCTCGGCTACGCTGGCGCGCTCTGGTTGAGCTATCTGGGTTGGCAGATCGCCCGGGCACCGGTCGAGCTCGACGCCACTCTTGCCGCTGAACGCGCGGTGAGTGGCTGGACCGCCGCTTCCCTGCAACTGATCAACCCCAAACCGTGGACAGTTGCCTTGGCGGTAGTCAGTGTATTCATGGCCAGCGCTGGCGCGCCGGCCTGGCTATTGGCACTGCTGTTTCTGTTGATCGCCGTGCCCTGCATGCTGCTCTGGGCCTGGCTGGGCCTGCAGGCCGGGCGCTGGCTGCACTCACCCCGTGGGCTGCGTCGATTCAATCAGTTGATGGGAGTGTTGCTGGCCGGTTCCGGCTGGCTCGGGTTATTGGCCTGACAACGGGGCCCGCCGGCGTTACGCTGAAGAACGGGCGAGCTGCTGCACTCGTTCATAGCCGCTGCGGGTGAGCAGTACCAGATGTACTGTGGTGGCATAAACCTGTTCGCTGGCCTTGAGCGCCTCAATCCAGCTCTTGTGCTCATCCGCCGGGAGATGAAAAAAGTGCTCACCTTCACACAGGTGAGGCAACGCGCGCTTGAACGCCCGAAAACTGGTGCCCTTGGGCGCAGCGTTGAGTTCATCCAGCTGACGCAGGCTGAGGGTTTCAACGCCCTGGTAGGCAATGGGGATAATCGCGGGCATAAGCTTCCTGCGTTCACAATCGGTTTATTCACTGCGCCGGTTATTTTTTCATCAGCGGCTAGGGCCACAGCGCATGAGCCAGTATACTTGCCGACCTTTTCAACACCCAGCCGAGCAACCCATGACCGACAGTCCCACCCCCGATGCCACCACAGCGCCTGTAGAGGCTGCTCCTCAGACTGCAAAGGCCCTGCCGGGTTTGGGTTCGCTGTTTTCTGCTGCGGCCACCGCGCACGCGCGCACCGGCGCGGCCCCGAGCAAGGGCAAAGCTGGCGGTGACCGTCACGAGAAGAAGATCGGCATGGCGCCGCGCAACACGCGGCGCTCAATGGGTAAACGCTGAGCGGCTATAACGGCAACGACATGTAGAACTGGGCGCCCTGGCCCAGTTTTGACTGCACTCCAATGTGCCCGCCATGCAGTTGCACCACTTCCTTGCACAATGCCAACCCCAGTCCGGCACCGCCTTTCTTGCCGCCCACCTGAACAAAAGGCTCAAACACCCGGACCTGCTGGCTGAAGGGAATGCCCTCGCCGTTATCCTCAACGCTGAGGATGACCCGCTCGCCCTGACGTCGCGCCTGCAGGCGCACTTCACCGTTTCCGCTGCGACAGTGCCGCAGCGCGTTGCCCAAGAGGTTGTCTAGCACCCTTTCGATTTGCAGCCGGTCGAGTCGCGCATGCGGCATCTCGTCGTGTATTTCTACCGCTAGCTCGATACCCAGCCCTCTTGCCTGTTCGGCAAAGCGCGCTGCCGCCTGATGCACCAACTCGCCTGGATCACAGGGCTCAAGATTCAGCTTCTGCAAGCCATTCTGGTATCGGGAAAAATTCAGCAGATCATTGATCAGATCCACCAGACGCCGCATTTCTTCGTCGACCACGGCCAGAAGGTCGGCCTCACGGCTCTCGGCAGCGAAGCTGACGCGTTCCTGTAACAAAGAAAACGCCATGTGCATGCCGGTAACCGGTGTGCGTAACTCGTGCGAGGCGCGCAGCACAAACTCACGGCGCACGCGCTCGAATGCCCGCTGATCGGTTACGTCACGCAGCACCATCACCGCGCCCTGCACCCAGGTATCGGTGCGCAGCACCGGGGTCAGGCTGTAGTCGAGCAAGCGGGTTTCCCCGGCGACTTCCACCGCCAGGTCCTCCTGCTCGCTGCTGTGCGGATTGCCCGCCAAGACGTCCCGCACTTGCTCATCCAGTTCTGGCCGGCCCATGGCAATGCCCAGGCTTTGCCCCAGCTCACGCGCATCCCAATCCAGTTGGCGCCGCGCAACGGGATTGAAGTGCTCTACCTCGCCGTCTTGATCAAGAATCAGCAAGCCATCATCAATGCTGTCCAGCACCGCCTGCAGTCGACGCTGTTCGCTCTTTAAGGCTTCCACATCGCTGTTCTTGAACTCACGCAGCGCCTCGGCCATGGCGCCGAAACGGCGGCTCAAAGCCGACACTTCCAGCACCGGGGAGATCGGTAGCATAACGTTGAAATCACCGGTACTGACCTGATCCGCCGCTTTTGCCAGCCCTTCAATGGGTTGGGCAAAGCGACGTGCAATGCTGTTCGCCGTCAGCAAGCCCAACAAGAGCACCGCCAGGCCAATCAGCCCCAGCAGGCCGGCAATCAGCCAGGCACGCTGATGCGCAGCCGCTTCGGCCCGCTCGGCCTTTGCCAGGTAGCGATTCTGAATGGTGTTGAGCAGATCGCGCATGTTCGAGACGTTATCGCTGAACACGTCGTTGGACAGCAGCTCACGGCGCAGAGTTACCGGGCGGCGGAGAATGTCATCGTAGTCGTCGTAGGTTCTGGCCAGGCTTTCCATGGCCTGACGATCGGCGTCATCCACCACATGCGCTTTGGCAACGGCCAGCCAGTGCTTGAAGCTGGCATCCGATGCTTTCAGTGCATTGCGGTCGAGATCTTCCTGCAGCAGCATGGTGACCTGGCTGCCGATCTCCTGGCGCATCGCCAATGTCGATTTGATGATGTTCAGAGTGCTGGTCATCGACAGTTTTTGCGACTGCGTCAGGCTCAACACCCCAAACATCCCTACAACCAGCCCCACCAAGGCCACCGTGATCAACGCGCTGCTGCTGAGGAACAGTTGCGTTCTTAGTTTCATAAACCCAGCTGCTTTCTTTTGCGATACAGGGTCGAGGCATCAATACCCAGCGTCTTTGCTGCATGGTCCAGAGTAGGGCTGGACGCCAGTACGGCGGCGATATGCGCCTTCTCCAGCGCTTCAAGACTTAACTCGGCGCCGACTCTGGGAGCGCTGCTAGTGTCCGCCGCTGAAAGCCCCAAGTGGCTTACCTGCACCAGCTCTTCGCCGCAGATAATGCTGGCACGCTCGATCACGTTACGCAGCTCGCGAATGTTGCCGGGCCAACGATAGCCCAGCATGGCTTCGCGCGCCTCGGCACTGAAACCGGTTGCCGGGCGCGCGTAATCTTTGACGAAACCGGCGAGAAAACGTTCGGCCAGAGTCATGATGTCATCCCGGCGGTCGCGCAGTGGCGGCAGCGTCAGGGTGATGACGTTCAGACGGTAGAGCAGATCCTCACGGAAGCGGCCTTCCTTGACCATTTCAGCCAGGTCGAGGTTGGTGGCGGCAAGAATGCGCACGTCGGCACGGCGGGTAACCGGGTCGCCGACGCGCTCGTATTCCTTGTCCTGAATAAAACGCAGCAACTTGGGTTGCAGGGTCAACGGGAAGTCGCCAATCTCATCAAGGAACAGAGTCCCGCCGTCAGCCTGATTGACGCGTCCAAGGGTGTTCTCACTGGCCCCGGTGAAAGCCCCCTTGCTGTGGCCAAAAAGCTCGCTCTCCATGAGCTCTGCGGTCAGCGAGGGGCAGTTGATGGTGACGCAGGCCTTCTTCGCCCGCCGACTCCAGCCATGAATTACCCGGGCCAGTTCGCCCTTGCCGGTGCCTGACTCGCCGAGGATGAGAATGTTGGCGTCTGTTGTGGCTACTTGCCGAGCCGTTTCCAGCACCGCCATCATTTCCGGGCTCTGCGACTCCGCGCGTGCCTGGGGCTGCTTTACCTCGCCCTCGAGCTGCTCGAGCCGGGCAGCCATCTGGCGCATTTCCAGTTGCTTGATTGCCGCCATGCGCAGCTGATCGGGACTGCACGGCTTGACCAGATAATCTGCCGCGCCGGCCTGCATGGCATCCACGGCGGTATCTACCGCTGAGTGAGCCGTCACTATCACCACGCGCATCCAGGGAGCAATCACGCGCATTCTGGCCATAACGTCGAGACCATTGTCCTCGCCTAGGCGGAGGTCGAGAAAACACAGGTCGAATACCTGGCTTTGCAGTACCGATTCCGCCTGCACTGCGCTGGCCGCCGTAGCTACCTGGTAGCCCTCATCCTCTAGGCAATAACGAAAGGTCCTGAGGATCGCTGGCTCGTCATCGACCAGCAGGATGCGCCCCGAATTCTGTGCTGCTTCCATTTGTTTGTCTGCTCCAGACGTGATGTGAGGTATTAGTCCACCAATAATCGTGCAAGTTGCATGGCGTCAATCGTGCAATCTTGCAAAACGCACTCCGCCAGACACACAAAAACATATCAAGCCATTGATTTTAAAGACTTTTATTATTTAAAAATAACTGGCACAGCTGTTGCTCTATCTACTGTGAATGCTCGTGGGCTGGATGGCCGGCCCTGATATGGACATTGATTGAACGGAGATTGACATCATGCACGGCATCAACCGCACTGCTTTGCTTGCACTCTCGATCAGTTTTACTGCCCTGCTGCCACTGACAGCACACGCCGCCGACAGCGACAGTCGGACCATGCCCACCGAACAGCGCGAGGGTAAGGGGCAACCACTGGATGATGACCGTATTCTGACCGCCACCTTGCAGTCGCGTCTGCAATGGGATGGTAACACGGACGGCATCCAGATCCGCGTGAATGCGCATGACGGCATGGTCACCCTCAGCGGCACCGTATTGCACGTCAACGACAAACGTGTAGCCATCGCCACCGCACGCAACACCCCCGGTGTACGGGCTCTTGATGCCAGCGAACTCAAGGTAGGTCGCGCTGCCCCGCAGCTGACCGAACCACGCTGGGCGTCGACCGACTCGGTGACCGACCGCGGGCCAACCCTGCGCCTGTAACCAACCCATTGCTGCATAAACCATTTTCTACATAGATAGAGAGCTAAGGACCAACACCAGATGAACATGGAGCAAAAACCGGCCATCTATTTCCATATAAAGGAAGCGACCTTGCCAGGCGCAATCGAATGTATGGGCGGGCAGTCCAGCAACACCGCGTATTTCCGGAGGTATCCCTTGCTTAACTGGGCCATTGTATTTTTTGTCATGACCGTCGCTGCGGCCGTCTTCACCTTTGGCGGGTTCGGAGCCACCGCCGCGACACTGGGAAAAATGTTTTTCGGCGTATGTCTTTTACTGTTTGTCGGCACCATGTGGATGAGCAAGCGTCGTCGCATCTAGTCGAGCTGCGCGAGCTCTGCTGGTCCGGCCCGCGCAGCTGTGTGCCATAATTGCCCGCACCTGATCACGAGCCCGCCAAACCGCCTGCATGCCCGCCGACATTCATCAGTTAACGCCCCTGCTATATCCACTGGCGACCCGGTTTTACCGACAGCACCAGCGCGGCACCAAAGTCGGCAGACAGCACTTGGTGTGGGTTGGCAAGGAGCATGATCTGATCGTCAGTGCGCTTTGTCTCACGCCGATTAGCCAAGGCCACTGGCTGACCAGCTTGCTGGTTGCCCCGAGCCACCGCCGTCTTGGCTTGGCCGCTATGCTGCTTAAGCACATCAGACAAGAATGCGCCGGGCCAATCTGGCTATTCTGCGCACCGGAACTACGCCCTCTCTATGAGCAGGCTGGCTATCGAGTGGCCAGCGAGCTGCCAGAAAGCCTGGAAGACAAACTGCTGCGCTACCGGCGCCACAAAACGCTGATTGCCCTCGTCAACAGCCCACCGGTTTAGCTCACACACGCATCTACCTGCACCGGAATCCCTCCTTCTGCACTCCCTTGCATCCCCTTGCACTGAAAAGGCCATTACGGTGCCATCGCACTGCCACCCTTTGTGCCACTAGCATTTTTTTGCGCACCCCCACAGTGCATGACTTTCCCCAGAGACCTGCGATGCGACGCTTCACATTGTCATAAAAATGACATAAGCAAATGAAAGTAAAAGGTTTTTAAAACCTGGCAAGCAAAATGCTACGAGAGCAATGCCAACGCATTTAATCAAAACATTTTGGGGAAACACGCGATGATGAAGAAACTTGCAGTTGCCGTTGCTACCGCCAGCACACTGTCCTTTGCCAACATGGCACACGCTGAAGCATTTGATACAGCTATTGGGGAAATCGACGCGAGCATGACTGTAACTCTCGCCACCGACTACATCTGGCGCGGCCAATCTCAGACTGACGGTGCAGGCGCAATTCAAGGCAGCCTGGACTTCGCCCATGAAAGCGGCCTGTACATCGGCGCCTGGGCATCCAACGTAGATGCCGACGACTTCGGTGGCGCCAGCGTAGAAATCGACTACTACGCAGGCTACGGCGGCGCCATCACCGATGACATCAGCTACGACCTGTCCTGGACCACTTACACTTATCCGAAAAACAGCTCCATCGACGTCGAAGAAGCGCTGGCCAGCCTGAGCCTGTATGGCTTCACTCTGGGCGCCAAGTACGCCTATGACCCGTCCAGCGCCCTGTATACCTACATCGACTACGGCTTTGACCTGCCATGGGACATGGGTCTGGGCCTGCACTACGGTCTGACCGATACCAAAGACCCGCTGAACGGTGTTGATGGTGACGAAGAGTACGGCGACTGGGCTGTCAGCATCGGCAAAACCGTCCTGGGCCTCGACATGGCGCTGATGTATAGCGATACCGACCTGGGTGACGACTGCGCCTATTCAGACAGCGACTCCTGCGACGCGAACTTCACTTTCTCCGTCTCCAAGTCTCTGTAAGAGCACTATCTGACATCCCCACTCATCCAGGGATGTCATCAGCTGAAGCAGTAGCATTACACCGGTCTCGCACGCCTTGTTCCACGGCAAGGTTCGCAGACCGGTTTTTTTACGTCTGCAATGCTGCGTTAGCTGTGATTCAAGCAAAAAAAACCGCCGCTAAAGCGCCGGTTTTACCATCTACTTGCCTCAGGCGCGTGGCAGGGTCACACCGCGCTGGCCCTGGTACTTGCCGCCACGGTCACGGTAGGACACTTCACAGGATTCATCAGACTCGAAGAACAGCATCTGCGCCACGCCTTCGTTGGCGTAAATCTTGGCCGGCAGCGTGGTGGTGTTGGAGAACTCGAGGGTCACGTGCCCTTCCCACTCAGGCTCCAGCGGCGTGACGTTGACGATAATGCCGCAACGCGCGTAGGTGCTCTTGCCCAGGCAAATGGTCAGTACGTCGCGCGGAATGCGGAAGTACTCAACCGTGCGTGCCAGCGCAAAGGAGTTTGGCGGAATGATACAAACATCACCCTTCACATCAACGAAGCTCTTGTCATCAAAGTGCTTGGGGTCGACAGTGGCCGAGTGAATATTGGTGAATACCTTGAACTCATCGGCGCAGCGTACATCGTAGCCGTAGCTCGACACCCCGTAGGAGATCACCCGATCGCCTTCCGCGCCGCGCACCTGGCGCTCCACAAAGGGCTCGATCATCCCGTGCTCCTGGGACATTCTGCGGATCCAACGGTCGGCTTTGATGCTCATGGTGTGTCCTGAACTGGTCGAAAAAGAGCCTGCATGTTACCGGGTTATGGGAGCGGACAAAAGACCACGATCAGTCATCACTGATGCTGATCTCCGGCATGCCCTGGCCAGCCGCCTGCTGGCTGATGCGCGCGCCGACATGTCGCGCCATATCCTGGTAGATCATGCTGATCTGGCATTCCGGCTCGGCAATGACAGTGGGCTTGCCGCCATCTGCCTGCTCACGAATCATCATCGACAGCGGCATCGAGGCCAACAGGTCTACCCCGTACTCATCGGCCAGGCGTTCACCGCCGCCTTCACCAAATAGATGCTCGGCGTGGCCACAGTTGGAACAGATGTGAATAGCCATATTCTCGACCACACCCAGCACCGGGATATTCACCTTCTCGAACATGCCGATGCCCTTCTTGGCATCCAGTAACGCCAGATCCTGCGGCGTCGTCACGATCACCGCGCCGGTTACCGGCACCTTTTGCGCCAGGGTGAGTTGAATATCACCGGTGCCCGGCGGCATGTCGACCACCAGGTAGTCGAGCTCATCCCAGGCCGATTGGGTCAGCAGCTGCATCAGCGCACCCGACACCATGGGCCCGCGCCAGACCACCGGCGTGTTGTCGTCGACCAGAAAAGCCATCGACATCACCTGCAAGCCGTGTGCGCGCGGCGGGATGAACCATTTGTTGTCGCGCACCTCGGGCCGGGTGCCTTCCGGTAGGCCCAGCATCAAGCCCATGCTGGGGCCGTAGATATCGGCATCCAGTACTCCAACCTTGCCGCCCTCACGCGACAACGCCAGCGCCAGGTTGGCAGCCGTAGTAGATTTGCCCACGCCCCCCTTACCCGAGGCCACGGCAATCACGTTCTTGACGTTGGCAAGCGCCGGCACCTTGCCTTGCAGCTCGCCCGCAGCGACCTCAAAGCCTACCTTTATATGGGCGGCGGTGACGCCGTCGAGGTTCTCGACAGCGGTCTGGATCATCTGCGCAATGCCGCCGACGATGGAGCCCGCAGCATACCCCAGTACCAATTCGGCATTGACCACCCCTTCTTCTATATCCAGACGCCGCAGACAGCCGCTGCTGATCAGGTCGGTTTTCAGATAGGGGTCCTGGTACTGGGCTATGGCCTGCTCGACAGCAGCGCGATCAACTTGGCTCATGGGGTGTTCCGATCAACTTGGGGAATGGGCGCTATGCTACTGGCTCGCTGGCCATCATGAAAGAGCGCCGCACTGCGCGCAGGGTGCAGTGCGGCGACCGCCTTACTGGTGACTGATCATCACCGCCTTGATGTTGACGAACTCGCGAATGCCAAATCCACCGTGCTCGCGGCCGTAGCCGCTGTCCTTCACGCCGCCAAAGGGCAAGTGCGGCTGCGCCAGGTTGTAGCCGTTGATGTTGACCATGCCGGTATCAAAATGCAGTCGTGCAAGCTCAATGGCGCGATCTTCGTTACGCGAGAAAATACCGCCACCCAGGCCATAACGCGAGTCGTTGGCGATACGCATGGCGTCTTCATCGTCGGCGGCCTTGATCAGCGCCGCAACCGGCCCGAACAACTCGCCGTCGTAAGCCGGCATACCGGGTTTGACGTCTTCCAGTACCGTGGCGGGGTAGAAGAAGCCGGCGCCCTCAGGAATCTGCCCGCCCACACTGACTTTAGCGCCCTGGCGTACCGACTCCTGAACTTGTTCGTGCAGGGTCTCGCGCAGGTCCTTGCGGGCGATGGGGCCCAACTGGGTGCCCTTCTGGCTCGGGTCACCGGTCTTGATGGCGGCCATCTGCGCGACAAACTGATCGCGAAACTCATCGTATACATCCGCCGCGACCACAAAGCGCTTGGCAGACACACAGGTCTCGCCGTTATTGACCACACGCCCTTGCACGCAGGTTTTCACCGCCAATTCGATATCGGCGTCTGACAGCACCACGTAGGCATCGTTACTGCCCAACTCCAGCACCGTCTTCTTGACCACCTTACCGGCTGCCTCGGCGATCTTCTTGCCGGTATTGTCGCTACCGGTAAAGGTAACGCCGCGCACCTTGGGATGCTCCACCAATTTGCTGGCACCAGCGCCGTCGAGCAACAGCGACTGGAAGACACCCTCCGGCAAGCCCGCCTCGAGATACAGCTGCTCAATCTTCTGCGCCATACCGAACACGTTGCTCGCGTGCTTCAACACAGTGGTGTTGCCCGCCATGATATTGCAGGCGCTGTAACGGATGACCTGGTACAGCGGGAAGTTCCACGGCTGAATGCCTAGAATCACGCCGATTGGCTGGTAGGTAATCAACGCTCGGCCACCCTGTAGCGGCCGGGTTTCATCCTTCAACTGCTCGGGCCCCTGCTCGGCAGAATACCGGCAGATAGCTGCGCACAGCTGACACTCCTGGCCGCCCTGGGCAATCGGTTTGCCCATTTCGAGGGTCATCAGCTGCGCCAGCTCATCACTGTGCTGCTCGATCAGGTCGGCCATTTTATTCAGTACCTTGCCACGGTTGGCCAGGCTCTCCATTCGCCAGCTCTGAAAGGCGGCATCAGCGCGATCGATTGCAGCGCTGGCCGCCTCGTCGCTCAGCAAACGGTATTCGGTAATCTGTTCACCTGTGCTCGGGTCAATGGTGCTGACTGTCTTGCTCATGGTGTTCTCCATTGGAAGTGAGTAACGACTACCTAACGTGCGACCACAAAAAACCCGGATCAGCTCACGCCAATCCGGGTTTTCTGCAATTACCTCGAATACGCGACTCGAGGTAAGCACTACTGCAAATGGCTCACTGCGTATCAGGCAGCCTCATCCATTGCAGGCTCTTCCGCTTCTGATTGCTCATCGGCTGGTTCGGCCGCAGCGGGTTCGGCAGCGGCTGCCGACTTGTCTACGTCCGCCTTCTCGACCTGCTCCAGCAGGGCATTCATCAGGCGCGTACCACGCTCACCCACCATCTCGGAAAACACTTCACGTACCGGCAGGCTGCGCTCGCGGAACACCTCACGCTGCTCTGGCGTCAAGTAAACCAGCTCGATATCGCTGTTCTCAGTGATGATATCCAGACGCTCGGTGTTCAGGCGGGTCTGCACGTCGTGAATGTAAGGCACCAGCTCGGTGACCGCCTCTTCAATCACGTCCTTGCGCTCCTGGCTCAAGCCGTCATACCAAGGGCTGTTGGCCATAAAGGTGGCGATGAACTCAGCCTGGTTGGCAAAGATCAGGTAGTCCTGGACCTTGTAAAAATCCATCTCCTGATGCGCAAAGACCGGCTGGATGTTGCCGTCCAGCTGGCCCAGTTGCATGCCACTGAACAACTCGCCGTACTCCATGGTGGTCGGATCGGCGCCATAAGCGCTGTAGGTTTCGCGCAGCAGGCGGTTATCCATGGTGCGCATTGCCATGCCGTCGAAATCCTCGGGAGACCGCACTTCCTTGTTCGCGCTCCATACCTGCCAGCCTTCAGGCACGATGGCCAGGGGCTGCAGATCACGTTCGCGGAAAGACGCGACCAGGTCTTCATTCTTGCGGAACTCAGGCGCGTTGAGGATCTCGGCGTTGGTTTTTTCGTTGTCGGTCAGCACGAAGTTAAGGCTGAACAGTTGCGACTCGGGAACGGTCCCGCCCAGAAAGCCGGAGCCAAAGGCGAACTGTACGGCGCCTGACTGAACCTGATCATAGATATCTGTCAGACCACCCAGCTGGCCGTAGGTATAAAGCTTGACCTCCACCTCGCCATCGGTCTTTTCCTTGACCAGCTCGGCGAACTTGGCGCCGTATTCGTACTGGACGCTGCCCTCGATCTCTTCCAGCGCAAAGCCCCAAGTCTCAGGTTCGGCAGCGGCAGTGGTTTGCTCCGCTTCCGCTTCGGGCGCCGCAGTTTCAGCCGTAGGCTCTTCATCCGACCCGCAGGCCGCCAGCAGGACCGCCGCTGCACCAATACATCCATTACGCCAATTCATGGAACACTCCTTATCAACTGTTCTGGTTAGCTAAATAACCCTAACATACGACCAGCGGATGTCCACCCGTGCAAAACCGCTTGGGATAGGGTATGTTCAAAAACAGATCGCAAATCGATAACGCCATCACAAGCTGACCGGCACGTCGATTTCAGCACACGAATTCAAATCGGGCCGTATTTTCACGCACCCGGTCAGAGCCTGACCCAACAGGCCACGCAGAGGACAGCTCAATGCCCGAGCCTGGCGACACGTCGGCCAGCCACTCTCCAAAGGCATTGCTCAGCAAAGCGCTGGGCGCACTGGATCGCACGTCGGAACACATCGAAAAAACCATTCTCGGGCTCAGCGTGCTGTTTCTTGCCGGTTTGCTGATAGTGCATGTACTGGGCCGGCAACTACTCGGTAGCGGCTTGACCGGTCAGGTCGAGCTGACCCAGATCAGTCTGATCATCATGACCTTCGCCGGCCTTGGCTACGGCGTGCGGCGCGCTCGTCACATCTGCATGTCGGCCTTCTACGATCAGCTCAGCGGCTGGCCACGCAAGGCGCTGCTGGTATTCATCAGCCTGTTGACCGGCGCCCTGATGTTCTACTTCGCCTGGTACGCCTGGGAATACGTCAGCGCTATCCAGGATCGCGGGCGCACCTCCTCTGCCTTGCAAATCCCGTTGTGGATTCCATACCTGGCAGCACCAATCGGGTTTGCTCTGGCGGGCATTCAATACTGGCTCACCGCCATCCGCAATTTGATCTCCCGCGACATCTATCGCTCCTTCACCGAGAAAGAAGAGTACGACGCCATTCCCGACGATGGCGCCGTCTAACCGCTAGCTATTGGACCCCGCATGCTGACTCTGACGTTCATAACCATGATAGTGCTGTTGATGCTGGGCTTCCCGATGATGGTGCCGTTGCTGGTCGCCAGCTTGATGCTGCTGTTTCTGGTTATCGACATGGGCAATGTTGGGCTCTTGATGGGGCAGATGATCAGTGGCGTGCAGTCCTGGGCACTGGCCGCGGTGCCCCTGTTCATATTTGCCGCAGACCTGATGACCCGCGGCCACACCTCTCAGCGGCTGCTTGACCTGGTACAGAGCTTTGTCGGCCATTTACGCGGCGGCCTGCCGATTACCACGGCAGCCAGTTGCACGCTGTTCGGCGCGGTGTCGGGTTCAACGCAGGCGACCGTCGTCGCCATGGGCGGTCCCATGCGGCCCAAGCTGCTTGAGAAGGGCTACTCCGACGCCTTCAGCATCGCGCTGATCATCAATGCCAGCGACATTGCCCTGCTGATTCCGCCGAGCATCGGCATGATCATCTACGGCGTGGTATCGGGCTCATCGATCGGCGACCTGTTCATCGCCGGCATCCTGCCTGGCCTGCTGATTCTGGTGCTGTTCTCGGTGTACTGCTGGATTGGCTCCATCCGTATGGGTATCGAACCCGAAGAGCGCGTCGGCTGGGCGGTGCGCTGGCAGGCATTGAAGAAGGCGTTGCTGCCACTGGGCTTCCCGCTGGTCGTGGTGGGCGGCATCTATGGCGGCATTTTCAGCCCCACCGAAGCTGCTGCCATCGCCGTGCTCTACGCGCTGATTCTTGAGGTCATCATCCTGCGCGCGGTAAAACTGAAAGAGATCTGGGACGTGGCCCTGTCCACCGGTCTGATCACCGCCGTGGTTTTCATTCTGGTGGCTGCCGGCAATGCTTTTACCTACACCATCTCCTTTGCCGGCATTCCACAAGCCATACTGGAGCCGGTTATTGCCAGCATCGGCGATAGCCCAACCCTGGTTCTTGGCCTGATTGCTGTCTCATTTTTCATCGGCTGCATGTTTGTCGACCCTATTGTGGTCATCCTGATCCTGACGCCGCTGTTCAAGCCCGCGGTTGAAGCGGCCGGTCTGGATCCGATTCATGTTGGCGTGATCGTCACCCTGCAGGCCGCCATAGGCTCGGCCACACCGCCCTTTGGCTGCGATATCTTCACTGCCATGGCGATTTTCCGGCGGCCGTATTTCGATGTAATCAAAGGCACCCCGCCCTTCATTATCATCCTGCTGTTTGCCACCTTGCTGCTGGTACTCTTCCCCAGCCTGTCTCTCTGGCTGCCGTCGCTGGCTCATTGAACCAGCGCCAGGCACGGCCAGCCCGACTACAGTCGCTTACATTAAACTGCAAATCAGCCGGGCAAATGGCAGAAATGACCTATAGATTTGCTGAGCAGCTGCCGATACTGTGTCTAGAACGAGACGAGAGTCTCATTTTGTGACAGTGTGTTATTACAGCACTGCCCTATAAAAATAACGACGCAGCGAGTCAACCATGCCAAATCAGTACCCAACCGCCCCCCTGTCTGCGGATCGACACAGCAAGCCCTCTTCCGCACCGGCGTTGTCACCGCTGGTTCGCTGTTTGGGATTAATGGCCTGCGAGCTGTTTTTCTTTGTTGCTTTGATATCGATCGCCGAGGGCACGCTGTTCTGGGTGGCTATCGCTATGGTCGCGCCCACCTTGCTGCTGACCTGGTGGAGTGTACCGGGCACTGCCGGTACCGGAACCTCACTGAGCAGCCAACTGAGCAAAACCAATAGCCAGCAGATTGACTTGCGCGCGCTGGATCAGAACACCAGCGAAGAAGCCAGCCGCCAGTTCGCCGAACTGAACAACCGCCTGCGCAGCATCATGCTCGAGCTGCAACAAAACAGCTTGGGTACCGCCCTGGCATCCGCCAACAGCCGACTACTGTCCGAGCAGGCCGCGCGCGATGCCGGCAAACAGCAGCAGCTGTCCGAACTCATCTTCCACGCCAGCGAGCAGACCACCCAGGCCTTGCAGGATATCTCCTCACGCGCCACCGGGGTGACCGAAGTCAATACCCGCAACCTGGACATGGCCCGCGAGTCCAAGGTGCAGCTCGGCAATGCCCGCGACAAGATGAAGTTGATCAACGCTGCCATGGATGGATTTAAGAACAATATCAATGCCTTGGACGCCACATCGGGCAAAGTGCGTGAGATTCTCAAAACGGTCCAGGATTTCTCCGCACAGACCAACATGCTGGCCCTGAACGCAGCCATTGAAGCGGCCCGCGCCGGCGAGCAGGGGCGCGGCTTTGCCGTGGTGGCCGATGAGGTGCGTAACCTGTCATTCAAGGTAGGCAACGCTGCCGAGCAGATCAGTCAACTGATGGAACAGATGACCGAGGCCATGGCCGGTGCCGAGCAACAGACGCACGGCATGCTGGAGCAAACCGAATCCACCGGCTCCGCTGTCAGCAGCGCTGCTGATCAGTTCGATACGCTGGTAGAGGATTTCCAGCGTACCAACGACGACCTGTTGATGGTCAGCAGCGCCCTGGAAGAGTTGACGGCCACCAACGCCGAGACCCTGCAGCATGGCGGCGAAATACGCGATCTCAGCATGACCATAAGCAAGCGAATGGAAGATACCTTTACCCAGGCCGACTCCCTGCGCGACAACACCAACCTGGCCCTGCGCGCGCTCGCCGGTTTCCGGCTGGGTGAAGGTCACCTGGAAGCGGTGACTGAGTTGTTGATGGGGCGGCGCCGCGAGATGGAAAGCCGCCTTGAGCAACTGGCAGACAGCGGCGTGGATCTGTTCGATCAGCATTACACCCCTATCGCCAACACCAATCCACCCAAGCACGAGGTGAGCTGGGCCAACGCCTTTATCGAGCGCGTACGCCCGCTGCTGGATGAGTGGGACAAGGGCGGCAAGGACGGCGTCGTGTACACCGCTGCGGTCAACGAAAAGGGCTATCTGCCAACCAGCCGCACGGCCTCTTCCCAACCTCCGACCGGTGACTTCGCTACCGATGCGGCGCGCAGTAACTACAAGCGTTTTGCGGTGACCAGCGAGGCCGATCTGCGTGTCATGGGCTCATGCACCTACTTGAATCTGGGCACCTTCGTGCTACCGGGCACTACCATGGTGGTCTTCGTCCTCTACGTGCCTATCTTTGTCAAAGGCCGCCGCTGGGGCACTATGTCCGCCGCTATCATGCCCGCCGCCCTGGGCGTCTGACCCCCTCATATCACAGGTGCTGCCGGCAGAAACCGGCAGCCACCTCGGCCGCCTCGGCTATCAACTCCTGCTGCGTTCGCCCACTTGCCTTCAATGGCTTGAAGTCATGCTCACCACTGTCCAGCCAATGCAGCTGCAGACCTGTGTCCAGCGTATAAGCTGCCACCTCCTCCGGTTTACCAAAGGGATCGCGGGTGCCCTGCAAAATCAGGCCAGGGCACTCCAGCTGCTGCAAATGCGCAATGCGCGTTTTCTCCGGCTTGCCCGGTGGATGAAAGGGATAACCAAAACAAAGGAAGCCACGCGCTCCCACCTCGCCAGCCAGCATGCTGGCGACCCTGCCGCCCATGGACTTGCCACCGACAAAGAACGGCTGATCCAGCTCACCGCACAGCTCGCGCAAATGGGCCTGCAAAACCGGCATGGGATTGGGTGGGCGCTTGCCGCCATCACTTCGCCGTGCAGCCATATAAGGAAACTCAAAACGCAGTACGCGTACGCCGCGAAGCGCCAGCTGCGCAGCCAAAAGCGCCATGAAAGGACTGTCCATCGGCGCACCCGCACCATGCCCAAGCACCAACGTGGCACCCAGGGGGGTTACCGCTTCATCAAGCAAAACCGCGTTTGACATATTTTCTCTCAGTAGTGGAATGCGACATCTTGTCACAGCGGCAAACTTGATCCGCTGCGCTTCACAGATCCGCCAGCGACGGCTACGCTGATTAGGGCAGAACATACGGGCCTCGCGCGCAGGCGGCCGGAAACCCGTAGCCCTCATCAGCGCTCATTGGAAGACGGTGACATGCCAGCAACCAAGCGATCGATGAACAACTGCCATAGGCGTCATAGCAGCAGCATAACAATAGCCTGCAAAGCCGTTCCAGAGGCCATTTCCCGCGGCCAAACAATGACCTATGTCATTGCAATGCGCGCGGGCTTTCCTCATACTTGCCAGCGCTTTAATACCCATAAACCAACTGCTATCCGTGGAATCTCGCATGAGCACAGCTACCACTCCGACAGCCTATAACTATAAGGTGGTACGCCAGTTCGCCGTCATGACGGTCGTCTGGGGTATCGTAGGCATGGCCATGGGCGTCTTTATTGCCTCCCAACTGGTCTGGCCTGAACTTAATTTTGGCTTGCCCTGGACCAGCTTTGGGCGTCTTCGTCCACTGCACACCAACGCCGTCATCTTCGCCTTTGGCGGATGCGCCCTGTTTGCTACCTCCTACTATGTAGTGCAGCGAACCTCACAAGCGCGCATCGTCTCCGACGGCCTGGCTGCTTTCACCTTCTGGGGTTGGCAGGCAGTGATCGTGCTGGCGGTTATCACCCTGCCACAGGGTCTGACCTCCACCAAGGAATACGCCGAGCTGGAATGGCCGATCGATATCCTGATTGCGGTCGTCTGGATCAGCTATGCGCTGGTGTTCTTCGGCACCATCATGAAGCGCAAGATGAAGCACATCTATGTGGGCAACTGGTTCTTCGGTGGTTTCATCATCACCGTCGCCGTGCTGCACATCGTCAATAGCATGGCGGTACCGGTCTCACTGACCAAGTCGTACTCCATGTATGCCGGTGCGACTGACGCTATGATTCAGTGGTGGTATGGCCACAACGCGGTTGGTTTCTTCCTGACTGCGGGCTTCCTGGGCATGATGTACTACTTCGTACCCAAGCAGGCTGAGCGTCCGATCTACTCCTATCGCTTGTCGATCGTGCACTTCTGGGCGCTGATCTCCATCTATATCTGGGCCGGCCCGCACCACCTGCACTACACCGCGCTGCCTGACTGGGCTCAGTCCCTGGGCATGGTGATGTCGCTGATTCTGCTGGCTCCGAGCTGGGGCGGCATGATCAACGGCATGATGACCCTGTCCGGCGCCTGGCACAAACTGCGCACCGACCCCATCCTGCGCTTCCTGGTTGTGGCGCTGGCGTTCTACGGCATGTCCACCTTTGAAGGCCCGATGATGGCCATCAAGACCGTGAACGCGCTGTCCCACTACACCGACTGGACCATTGGTCACGTACACGCCGGTGCTCTGGGCTGGGTTGCCATGATTTCGATTGGCTCTCTGTACCACATGATCCCCAAGATCTTTGGTCGCGAAGCCATGTACAGCACCCCGCTGATCAACGCCCACTTCTGGTTGGCGACCATCGGCACCGTGCTCTACATCGTTGCCATGTGGGTCAACGGTATTACCCAGGGTCTGATGTGGCGTGCAGTCAACGTCGACGGCACTCCGACCTACTCCTTCGTCGAAGCTCTGGAAGCCAGCCATCCGGGTTACATCGTGCGGATGATCGGCGGCGCCTTCTTCCTGCTGGGCATGCTGCTGATGGCTTACAACGTGTGGCGTACCGTGCGTCACAGCAAGCCGGCGGCACTTGAAGCCGCAGCCCAGACTGCTTGAGGGACGAATTAGATGAAAATGCATGAAACCGTAGAAAAGAACCTGGGCCTGATGGTCGTGCTGATGGTCGTGGCCATCAGCTTCGGCGGCCTGGTCCAGATCGTCCCGCTGTTTTTTCAGCCGGAAACCACCCAGCCGGTAGAAGGCTTGCGCCCCTACACCGCGCTGGAATTGGAAGGTCGTGATCTGTACATCCGTGAAGGCTGCGTTGGCTGCCACTCACAGATGATCCGTCCTTTCCGCGCTGAGACCGAGCGTTACGGCCACTACTCGGTAGCCGGTGAGAGCGTTTGGGAACACCCCTTCCTGTGGGGCTCCAAGCGTACCGGCCCCGATCTGGCCCGCGTCGGCGAGCGTTACTCCGACGACTGGCACCGTGCTCACCTGATCAACCCGCGTGACGTGGTGCCGGAATCCAAGATGCCCGCCTTCCCCTGGCTGCAGGACAACGTCCTCGATGGCAAGTACACCGCCAAGAAGATGGAAGTGCTGCGAGGAATGGGCGTTCCTTACACTGACGAAGACATCGCCGGCGCCAAGGAAGCGGTTGAGGGAGTGTCCGAAATGGACGCCATCATCGCCTACCTGCAGCACCTCGGCACTGTCCTGTCGGACCGGTAAGCAACCATGGATATCAACACTCTCCGCGGCCTGGGCACCATCTTCGCCATGGTGGCCTTCATTGGCGTCGTGATATGGGCCTACAGCTCATACAAAAAGAAAGACTTCGACGAAGCAGCGCAACTGCCCTTCCTCGATGACGACGACGCCAAGGCCACGGAAGAGCAGCAAGATGATGCTAGGAGTAACAAGTAATGACTAATTTCTGGAGCGGGTACATTGTTGTCCTGACCCTGACATGTCTGGGCCTGATCCTGTGGTTGCTGCTGGCCACACGCAAGGGTCAGCGTCCGGAACAAACCGATGAGAAGGTCGGCCACAGCTTTGACGGTATTGAAGAGTACGATAACCCCCTGCCCCGCTGGTGGTTTGTGCTGTTCATCTCCACCATGGTGTTTGCTGCCTTCTATCTGTTCCTGTATCCGGGCCTGGGCAAATGGCCCGGTTACCTGGAGTGGACTTCAGTCAAGGAATATCAGGCTGAAGTCGCCAAGGCAGAAGAGCAGTTTGCTCCGATTTTCGCCAAATACCGCGAAATGCCGGTGGAAGAAGTAGCCAAGGATCGCGATGCCACCCGCATTGGCCAGCGTCTGTTTGCCACCAATTGCTCGGTCTGCCACGGCTCCGACGCGCGCGGTGCATTCGGCTTCCCCAACCTGACTGACAACGATTGGCTGTACGGCGGCGACCCGGAAACCATCAAAACCACACTGCGCGGCGGTCGTCAGGCAGCCATGCCTGCCTGGCTCAACGTAATTGGTGAGTCCGGTGTGCGTAACGTCTCTGGCTATGTTCGCAGCCTATCTGGTCTGGAAACAGAAGGCGTTGATCTGGTTGCCGGTGCCGAAACGTTCACCAATACCTGTGTGGCCTGTCACGGCGCCGACGGTAAGGGCAACCATCAGATGGGCGCACCGAACCTGACCGACGATATCTGGCTGTACGGTTCCAGCTTCCTGCAGGTTCAGCAGACCGTGCGCTACGGCCGTAACGGTCACATGCCGTCGCAGGCGCATCTGGGTGAAGACAAGATCCACATGCTGGCCTCCTACATCTACAGCCTGTCCCATCAGCAGGACGAGCAGTAAGTTGTAGTAAGCACGTAAGTAAAAGCACTGACAGATGGGGGAACTTGGTTCCCCCATCTTGTTTCTGGCTTTCCGGCTGCGCGACCACTGGTCGCATTGTGCAGCTTACCAATCCGGTCTATTTTCAGTGATACAGGCAAAGTCTGACCCTACGTGAGGTCAGTCCGCCAACACTCCCCTTCGCCTGAGGGTCAGCCTGATATGAGCAGTAAAATCCCCCTGGAAGACGTCACTCCCAAGGTAGAAACCTACGACCTCTACGCCAAACGCGAAAAGATACAGACCCGCTCTTACAAGGGCCTGTTCAAGAACATTCGCCTGGCCGGGGTGGCATTTCTGTTCATGCTGTATTTCGGTACCGTCTGGCTGCAGTGGGGTGACCGCCCTGCAGTGCTTTGGGACCTGCCTGCCCGCCAGTTCCACATCTTTGGCGCCACCTTCCAGCCGGAAGACTTTTTCCTGCTGTCGTTTCTGCTGATCATCTGCGCCTTTGGACTGTTCTTCATTACCGTCTTCGCCGGCCGGGTCTGGTGTGGCTATACCTGCCCGCAGACGGTCTGGACCTGGGTATTCATGTGGGCCGAACGCGTTACCGAGGGCGAGCGCAACGCGCGTATCAAGCTCGATCACGCGCCCATGAGCCTCAACAAATTCGCGCGCCGCGCGGCCAAGCACAGCATCTGGCTGCTGGTATCGCTGGCTACCGCACTGACCTTCGTCGGCTACTTCACGCCGATCCGCGGGCTGATCGTCGAGATGTTTACCTGGCAGATGGCCGGCTGGTCGCTGTTCTGGGTGTTCTTCTTTACCGCAGCTACCTACATCAACGCCGGTTGGCTGCGTGAACAGGTGTGCATCCACATGTGTCCGTACGCGCGTTTCCAGAGCGTGATGTTTGACGCCGATACGCTGATCGTCTCCTACGATGCGGCGCGCGGGGAGCCGCGTGGCTCACGCAAGAAGGGCGTCGATCCCGCCGAGGTTGGCAAGGGTGACTGCATCGATTGTGAAATCTGCGTGCAGGTCTGCCCTACCGGCATCGACATTCGCAATGGCCTGCAGATCGAGTGCATCAGTTGCACCGCCTGTATCGACGCCTGCGATGAAGTGATGGAAAAGATGGATTACCCGCCGGGCCTGATTCGCTACACTACCGAGCACAGTCTGGAGGGCAAGCCGACCAAAGTGTTCCGCCCCCGCCTGTTCGGTTATGGCACCGCCTTGCTGGTGATGATTGGCCTGTTCATCATCACCGTCAGCAATATTTCTCAGGTCTCGCTGGATATTGAACGCGATCGAAATGTTCTGTTTCGAGAAACCAGCAGCGGCCAGATCGAGAACGTGTACATTGTCAAAATCTTCAACAAGGGTACTACCGAGCGCAGCTACCGGCTGAGCATGCAAGGCCATGAAGGGCTCACTCTGCACTTGCCGGATCGCCCACTGCTGGTCGGCCCAAGCAGCAAACTGCAATTGCCGCTGAATGTGCAGATCGACCCGGCAGAGCTGGATGGCGCAACCAACATACCCGTCATCTTTGAAGTGGTCGCCACCGATGACGACAGCGTCGTCGCCAGCTCGGAAAGTCGGTTTATGGCACCCAAGGTGCGTTGATCGCCAGGCAACGCTCAACCCGTTAGCGTAAAGACAGTCAGGTTAATGATTACAGGAACACCCATGCAGCACGACAACCTCAGCACGCCCTGGTACAAGCAGTTCTGGGCCTGGTTCATCATCGCCATTCTGGCCTTTGCGGTGTTCATTGGCCTGGGGCTGCTGTTCGTTGCCACGCTCAACCCCGACAGCCTGGTACGCGACAACTATTACACTGAGGGCAAGGCCATCAACCTGTACCTGGGCCGCGACCATATGGCACGCGACTTGGGCGTGGGTGCTGATTTCGGCATCGACGAAGTCACCGGCGACATCACCCTGGAGCTGCAGGGTGACTTTGTGGCTTTGCCGCGCAGCCTTACGCTCGACCTGATCTCCCCCGCGCACGCCTCGCAAGATCGCGCCATCACCCTGCGGCAGATTCGCGGCAACAGCTACACCGGCCAGCTCGAACAACAGATCGAAGGCCGTCGCTACATTGAGCTCAGTGATCCGGACAAACCCGGCGACAAGGGCTGGCGTCTGACCGGCGAGCTGAACCTGGTACCCGGTCAGCGGTACCAGATTTCCGCGCAGTAACCGATGGCGCAACCCACCCCCTGTTTTCACTGTGGCGAACCGGTTCCCGCCGGCGCACCCTGGCACGCGAACGTACTTGGCGAAGAGCGGCCACTGTGTTGCCCCGGCTGCCTGGCGGTGGCAGAAGCCATTTGCAGCGCCGGGCTGGAATCCTATTACCAGCATCGGACCGAGCGCTCCGCCAACCCCGAAGCCATGCCGCGGGTACTGCAGGACGAGCTGGAGCTGTATGACCGGCAAGACGTGCAACAGCGCTACACCTCCTCCCAAGGCACTGGCCAGCAGATTCAGCTACTCATCGAAGGCATCAACTGCGCCGCCTGCTGCTGGCTGATCGAGCGCCACCTGCGCGCGCAACCCGGCGTGCTGGAGGCCAGTCTGAACATGGGCAATCAGCGCCTCAGCCTCAGCTGGCAGGCCGACGCCACCAAACTCTCGGCACTGATTGCAGGGCTGCGGCGCATCGGTTACACCGCCCACCCGTACGAGCCCGACAAGGCCGCCGAGCAGATTGCCGCCGAAAACCGCCGCTATCTGCGCCGCCTGGGTTTAGCGGGGCTGATGTTCATGCAGGTAATGATGGCAACCATGGCCCTGTATGAGGAGTTTGATCAGGACCTGACCGAGGGCATGGCACATCTGCTGCGCTGGGCCAGCCTGCTGATGACCACCCCGGTGGTGTTTTACAGCTGTGCGCCCTTCTTTCAGGGCGCCTGGCGCGACCTGAAAAACCGACGCCTGAGCATGGATGTCTCGGTCTCGCTGGCGATCGGCGGCGCCTATCTGGCCGGCATCTGGGCCACCGTCATCGGCCGCGGCGAGGTGTACTTCGATTCGGTCACCATGTTCGCCTTCTTTCTGCTAGCAGGCCGCTATCTGGAGCGCCGCGCGCGCCAGCGCACGGTGGAAAGCACCGCCCGGCTGGTCAATCTGTTGCCGCCCAGCACGCTGCGCATTGCCGCGGATGGCAGCAGCCAGCGCATCATGCTGGAGGAATTGACCTGCGGCGACCTGGTCGAAGTCAAACCCGGTGAAAGCATTCCCGCTGACGGGCGTATTCGCCAGGGCAGCAGCAGCATCGACGAGTCTGCGCTGTCCGGCGAATACCTGCCCATCGCCAAAACCGCCGGCGATGCGGTAACCGCCGGTACGCTCAATGTCGAAGGCCCCCTGCAGATCGAAGTGACTGCGCTGGGCGACCAAACGCGGCTCTCGGCCATCGTCCGCCTGCTGGAACGCGCCCAATCCGATAAGCCCCGGCTGGCGAAACTGGCCGACCAGGTAGCGCAGTACTTTCTGCTCGCGGTGCTGCTCTCGGTGGTCGTGGTGGGTACCCTCTGGTGGTCGCTGCGCGACCTTGATACCGCGTTCTGGATCGTGCTGGCCATGCTGGTAGCGACCTGTCCCTGTGCCCTCTCACTGGCGACGCCCACCGCGCTGACCACCGCCACCGGTAGCCTTCACAAACTCGGCCTACTGATTACCCGTGGCCACGTACTGGAGGGCATGAAGCAGATCAGCACGGTCATTCTCGACAAGACCGGCACCCTGACCGAAGGCCGTATGACGCTGGAGCAGATTCAGCCCTTTGCCGGGCATGATGCCGATCAGGCGCTACACTGGGCGCGCATGCTGGAAAGCAGCTCGGAGCACCCGATTGCTCGCGCCTTCGGCCGCAGCCTGCACAGTGCCAACGCCATCGAAAACGTGCCTGGCCAGGGCCTGCAGGGCGAGTGCGACGGACAAACACTGCGCATCGGTAAAGCAGACTTTGTCAGCGCGCTGGGCGGCTATGCCGTACCCGCCTACCCCGAAGCGTCCGGCCAGTGGCTGCTGCTGGGCAACGCGGATGGTCCAATCGCCTGGTTTGCCCTGAACGACCGCCTGCGCAGCGACGCCGCCGCCATGGTGGCCGCATTGCAGGCGCGCGGTTTGCGGGTTGTCTTGCTGTCTGGCGACCAGGCCGCAGTGGTTGACCGCATGGCCGAACGACTGGGCATCAGCGAAGCGATCGGCAACGCCAGCCCCGACGACAAACTGGCCTACGTGCAACAGCAACAGGCGCGCGGCGAGAAGGTATTGATGCTGGGTGATGGCGTCAACGACGTGCCGGTGCTGGCCAGCGCCGACATCTCGGTAGCGATGGGCAACGCCTCGGACCTGGCCAAGACCAATGCCGACGCCGTGCTGCTCAACAGCCGCCTGCTGACCCTGGTCGACAGCCTGCAGGTAGCGCAGCGCACCCGCGCCATCATGATCGAGAACCTGGCCTGGGCCAGCCTGTATAATCTGGCGATATTGCCGCTCGCCGCACTGGGCATGGTCACGCCAGCCTGGGCGGCGCTCGGCATGTCAGCCAGTTCATTGCTGGTGGTACTCAACGCCCTGCGCCTGACCCGGGTCAGGCTTGCGCCGCAGCAGGCGTCCACCAGCCAACTCGCGGAGGCCCGCGCATGACCGTACTCTACATTCTGGTTCCGATCGCCATTTTGCTGGTGGTGATCGCCATCTGGGTTTTCAACTGGGCGGTGAACAACGGCCAATATGACGATCTCGATAGCCCCGCGCACAGCATCCTGTTTGACGAGGATGACCCGGCCCATCTGGCCGCTCAAGGCCGCAGCAAAGCTGCCAGCACCCCAGATGAAGGCGCCAACCAAAGCGACGACAAAACCGCCCAAGCCGACGACGACCGCCCGGCATGAGCGCAGACTTGCTGCCACAGCTATTTACCGCCCTGGCGCTGGGGTTGCTCGGCGGCGGCCACTGCATCGGTATGTGTGGCGGCCTGATGGGTGCACTGACTCTGGCCATCCCCGCCGAGCAGCGCAAGGGCTGGCCATTGTGGCGCATCCTGCTGAGCTACAACTTGGGCCGTATCAGCAGCTATACCCTCGCCGGTGCCCTGCTCGGCAGCTTCGGCTGGGCATTGCAGGGGATGGGCTTGGGCGTGGTGCTGCGCACCATCGCCGGTTTGCTGATGATCTGCATGGGCCTGTATCTGGCCAACTGGTGGTCGGGGCTGACCCGTATCGAATCGCTCGGCCGTGGCTTATGGCGCCACATTGAGCCTCGCGCGCGGCGCCTGCTTCCGGTGCAGCGCCCCGCTCAGGCGTTGTTGCTGGGCATGCTCTGGGGCTGGCTACCTTGCGGGCTGGTATACAGCTCACTGGTGTGGGCCAGCAGCCATGGCAGCAGCGGCACCTCGGCACTCCTGATGCTCGCCTTCGGGCTGGGTACGCTACCTACCCTGCTCGCCACCGGCGCCGCCGCCGACAAGCTGACCGCCCTGCTGCGCAAGCGCAGCCTGCGCATCGGCGCGGCCAGTCTGATCATTGCCTTTGGCCTCTGGACCCTGCCCGGACCGCACCAGCAGTGGGTCATCAGCGCGCTCGCGCCACCCGGCAGCCAGCACAGTGGCGGACACCATGACCATGCCCAACCCTGACGGCAACGATTTGCGCACACTCCGATGTGAAACCCACCAGCGCTTGTTGTACGCTTGCAGCTATCCGCCAACGAAACGAGTCCCCCATGTCTGACGCCATCAAACTGCGCGCCCTGCCCGAAGCGCACTGCAAGGATTGCAGCCTGGCGACCATGTGTCTGCCCCTGGCCTTGCATGACAACGAAATGGACACCCTCGACAACATCGTCAAGCGGGGCAAGCCGCTGCGCAAGAACGAGATGCTGTTCCGTCAGGGTGACACCTTCAGCTCGGTTTACGCGCTGCGCTCCGGCACCATCAAGACCTTCAGCGTCAACGACGCGGGCGTCGAGCAGATTACCGGTTTCCATCTGGCGGGCGAGTTGATTGGCCTTTCCGGCATGGACGGTGAGCGCCAGCCGCTGTCTGCCGTCGCGCTGGAAACCACCTCCGTCTGCGAAATCCCCTATGAACGCCTGGATGATCTCACCGCCAGCATGCCCGGCCTGCGCCGTCAGGTAATGCGCCTGATGAGCCGTGAGATTCGTGACGACCAGCAGATGATGCTGCTGCTCTCGAAGAAAACCGCAGACGAACGCATTGCTACCTTGCTGATCAACCTCTCTGCACGTTTTCGCTCGCGCGGCTACTCGGCCAATCGCTTCCGTCTGGCCATGTCACGTAACGACATCGGCAACTACCTGGGCCTGGCCGTGGAAACCGTGTCACGCGTGTTTACCCGCTTCCAGCAGCAAGGCCTGATTGCCGCTGAAGGCAAGCAAATCGACATTCTTGACCACGCCGAGCTGTGCGCTCTGGCTGGCGGCCAACTCGACTGACTGCAGGAACCACGATGATTTTTGACGAATACACCATCAAGTCGCTGATTCGCCCGGTGCCCGACTTTCCCAAGCCTGGCGTCACCTTTCGGGATATCACCCCGCTGTATCACTCACCGCGCGCCATGCGCATGGTGGCCGACAGCCTGATCCAGCGTTACGTCGAGTCGCCCGTCACGCACATCGGCGCCATTGACGCCCGCGGCTTTCTGCTGGGTGCGGTGCTCGCCTACGAGTTGAACAAGCCGCTGGTGCTGTTCCGCAAGGCCGGCAAGCTGCCCGCCGATACCCTGCGCGAAAGCTACGCCACCGAATACAGCGACACCACACTGGAAATGCACCGCGACGCCCTCAGTGGTGGCGAACAGGTGTTGCTGCTGGATGATTTGATCGCCACCGGCGGCACCTTTCTCGCCGCCGCCCGGCTGGTGCGCCAGTGCGGTGCAAACGTGTACGAAGCCGCCGCCATCATCGACCTGCCCGACCTTGGCGGCTCGCGCAGCATGCAGGATGCCGGCATTCCTACCTTTACCCTCTGCGCCTTTGCCGAGGACGAACAGTAACCGCCCGCAGGGCTTGCCGCTCGCGCAGGCTCTGCAGCGCCATTGACGCTCCCATGACCGACACATTGAACCTCACCCGCCCCTGGCGGCAGCGGCTGGCCGACTGGCTTGACCGCCCTGCCGTGCAGTACCTGATTACCACACTGATCCTGATCAACGCCGTGATTCTCGGCCTGGAAACCTCGCCCAGCGCGATGCAGCACTGGGGCGGCGGCCTCAAGGCTTTGGATCAAGTGATACTCGCCTGCTTCGTCATCGAAATTGGCCTGCGTTTCGCCGCCCACGGCTGGCGTCTGCTGCGCGATCCCTGGGGGCTGTTCGACACCCTGGTCATCGCTATCGCCCTGGTTCCCGCCAGCGGGCCGCTGGCTGTGCTGCGCGCGCTGCGGGTACTACGCGTGCTGCGGCTGATCTCGATTGTTCCCAGCATGAAGATGGTGGTGCAGTCGCTGCTGTCTTCGCTGCCGGGCATGGGCAGCATCGTTGCGCTGCTGGGGCTGATTTTCTATGTCGCCGCGGTGATCGCCACGCAGCTGTTTGGCGAGCACTTCCCCGAGTGGTTTGGCACCCTTGGCGCCAGCCTGTACACCCTGTTTCAGGTAATGACGCTGGAGAGCTGGTCGATGGGCATAGTCCGACCGGTCATGGCGCAGTTCCCCTACGCCTGGCTGTATTTCGTGCCCTTCATCCTGATTGCCACCTTCATGATGCTGAACCTGTTTATCGCAGTCATCGTTGATGCCATTCAGACTCAACGCGAGCGCACCGCCGAGCACACGCCCCCCGGGCCACCAACCGAGCAGGCTTTGCTGCTCGAGGAGGTGCGCCAGTTGCGTGCCGAGCTGCATAGCCTGCATCAGCGCTTGCCACCGCCAACAGGCGGCGCAGACGAGCAATAGCGCACAGCCTCGCGGCCTGCTGCTAGACCTGCCGGACAGGGTTGCTTATTATCACCCAGGTGAAAAATAACAAGTCTGCCCGGCCTTCCGGCATGAAGGCAGCTGTCGAGGATGACGAACATGAGCAGTAATCTGCCGCCGGACACCCGGTTGTTGTTGATTGATGATCACCAGATCTATCTGGACGGCCTCAGCCTGACGCTGGGCAGCCTCTGCGAAGGGGTACAGCTCGACCACGCGCACAATGCGGCGCAGGCTCTGCAGCAAGTTCAACACAACACCTATGACCTGATCCTGCTGGACCTGCAACTACCCGACAGCAGCGGTCTGGCGCTGCTACAGAAGCTGCGCAGTGAAGATGCCATGGTGCCGGTCGCGGTACTGACTGCGAGCAACAGCCCCAGCGATCTGGATGCGGCGCTGCAGCTTGGCGCTGCCGGCTTCATCAGCAAGACCGCCGACGGCAAAACCCTGCTTGATGCGGTCACCCAGCTGCTCTACGGCGTGCAAGTCGTCATCGGCGATGAAAATCGCCCACTCGACCGGCAAAGCAGTGCACGCGATGTTGGCATTACTCCAAGGCAGTTGGAAATCCTCGATCTGCTGGCAGAGGGCTTGCCGAACAAGGTGATCTGTCAGCGTCTGTCACTATCCGAAGACACGGTAAAAACCCACCTCAAAGCGCTGTTTACCTCGCTTGAGTGCCACAACCGGACCGAGTGCGTAAGTAACGCTCGCAAACTCGGCCTGGTCAGCTTCTAGCCTGACTTTCTTTTCGGGCACCACCGGGCACGGATGCCCGCCGCAATGGCCGGCCAAGCGCCCGGAACACAACTTACTGCCGCAGCGCCAACAGATTATGTACCACCCGCCGCAAGCGTGCCGGCAACACTGGTTTGTACAGTAGCTCTACGTCCGCCAAGCGCGCGGCCTCGGTCACGTCCTCTGAGGTATCTGCGGTGACCAGCGCTGCCGGGCCGGCAAAAATCGCCTGGTCGCGCAGCGTACGCACCAGCATCAAGCCGTCGCTTTCACCCTCCAGCCGGTAGTCAGTCAGCAGCACATCGACCGCGATACCCTGCAGTCCGCGAATGGCCTCTTCGGCACTTTCAAAAGCCCACACAATGCAGCCCCAGGCTGACAGCAGCGCCTGCATGGCTTCACGACTGACGCGGTCGTTCTCTACCAGTGCAACCTGCCCGCTCAACGCGGGGGCATGCTGCTGTTGCGGTGTGTCGGTCTGCTCCTGCCACTCACCCAAGGGCGCATCAAACCAGAACCGCGCGCCCTCACCCACGCTGGACGTCAGACCGGACGGATATTCCAGCAGATGAACTATCTGGCGACAGATGCTCAGTCCCAAGCCCACGCCCTTGTCCAGCGTACGCGCGGGGTTACGCAGCTGGGTGAACTCCTCAAAGATGCGCTGCTGGTCTGCCGCATCCAAGCCCACCCCATCGTCCACCACGCTGATCCGCAGGCGCTCATCTACCCGCTTCACTTCAATCGCAACCGTCTTCGCCTCCGCATGAATCAAAGCGTTGTTCAGGTAGTTACGGATCAAGCGTTCAAGCAGCAAAGGGTCGCTGTAGATCGCGTAGGCCTTGTTGCAACGCAGCTGCAGTTGAATATTGCGCCGGGCAGCGAAGGGACCAAGGCTGTCCAGTAGTTGCCTCAACCAGGGCTCGAGGTTGAAGGAACGCCCCTGTGGCCGCACCATGCCCACCGACAGACGCGACATATCCAGCAGCGAATTGAGCATGGCCTGCAGCAACTGGGTCGAATCCGCCAAGCGCGCCACCGTCTTGCTCGCATCCGGGCTGTCGACCTGCTCATACAGGTGCTGAATAAACAGCGACATGGCGTGCAAAGGCTGGCGCAAATCATGACTGGCGGTGGCCAGAAAACGCGTTTTGCTCTGGCTTTCGCGCTCGGCGCGGTTACGCGCGGCCTCCAGCAATTGCTCATTGAGATAGGCGCGGCGCTGCATGTATTCGTAAAGATAGGCGCCAAAAGCCCCCATCAGCGTAAAGTTGATCAGAAAAATACTGTTGGACAGCACCAGAGAGCGGCTGGAGCCGATGCTCGATTCGGCCAACAGATAAACCGCCACTATCGCGCAGGATCCAACGGTCGCATGGCGCATCGGCAACGCCAGTAGGAACATGCCTGACAGCAGCACCAGATAGAGGCCGTCATGGGTCACCCGAATCGACACCTCGGCAAGGCGCGCCACGATAATCACCATGGCCACCATCAGGCCCGAACAGAAATAGCCTAACGTGGCCACCGCAAAAGCCCGGTGCGGCGCCACCCGGTTCACGCGGTTGGAGTACCAGATTGCCGCCACTATGATGATCAGGCCGATAAAGCGCACCGTCAGCGTGTAATCACTGACCCAATGCGGCAAATACAGATAATCGAGCAGCATGAAAAACAGCATGAAGGCAACCGAGGTGATGGACACCACCTTCACCCGCGCGCACATCTTGGCGTGCAGATACTGCTGAAAACCGGGTTCCAGTTGGGCACTGAAACGCAAGCGGGCAAAGCCCCGTTCCTGAGCCAACAGGGCCGGCTCATCAATGACCGCGGCCGCAGCCATACTGGGGTTATTCATGGCGCCTCATCCATTTTTATTGTAATCGGCCCGCTATATAGCAAGCAGTTATATCGGAAAAAACCTACGCCTTAAAATAATTTAAAAACAGCGCTTTACCGCAACAAATTACAACTACGCTTTAGCTTAGGCATATAAACAAACAGGATGTAGTCGTGATTGCCAGCCCAGTTGCCTTACCCACACCGGACAATGCTGCCCAAGACCTTTTCCCCCTAAACCTGCTGGCCCTCAGCGCTGCCGACAATCTACTGGAAAACATACTGCGACCGACCCTCGCCTATCTTGGCGTGCGCTGCGTTGCCATGGAGCAACTGTTGCTGGGCACTCTGCTGACCACCGCGCGCCTGCCAGCGCTGCAGCGCGGCGACCAGGCAATTGGCCCATACGCCATCAGCCCGCAGCAACACACCGACATCTGGGATCAGCACCTGGCCAGTCAGCCCGAACTGGCCAGCAAGGTTCGAGGTCTGGCTAGCCAACACTGTTTTCTGCAAAACCCGCACGCCGAACTGGGCTACAACCTCGCCTACGCGACCGCCATTGCCTGGTTGATCTACGAGCGCCAGCAACTGGCCATCTCCACGCGCAGCGACCTGCCCAGCCTAGCGCGAATCTGGGAGCGCTCCTACCCCCATAAGGGTGGCCGCGCACAGGACTTCCTGCGCGCCTGGCGCGCCGCCTGCAAGTAGCTCTCCTCGCCCTACCGGGCGGGTCGCGTTCCATCTCGACCAGGGCGCGCTGTAACAGCAGCTTGCCCGACGGCACCTAGCGCGCCCAGCAGCGTCTCTTCGCGATCAATAGCACAGCATCACCGCCACTAGCGCCAAGTTGAACCATTACCGCGCACTGCGCATCCTAGGGGAACACCATCGTCATGGCGCCAACATCGGCCCCATGCCGCCTCACACCCCAAAGCAGGAGACGTGCAATGCCACAGTCAGACACCACCAATCGCCAGATTCTGCTTGCCTCGCGCCCGGTCGGCGCACCGACCGCTGCCAACTTCAATCTGGTAGAAACCGCCATTCCCGCCGTGGGCACGGGGCAGATGCTGCTACGCAACCGCTGGATGTCACTCGACCCCTACATGCGCGGACGCATGAGCGACGCCAAATCCTACGCCGATCCGGTCCCGGTCGGCGGCGTAATGACCTGCGCCACCGTCAGTGAGGTGCTGGAATCCAAGCTCGACGGCTACGCCGCAGGCGACCTGGTAATGAGCTTTGCCTCAGGCTGGCAGGACTACACCCTCTCCGACGGCGCCATGGTGTTTCGCCTCGACAACAACATGAAAGAACCATCGCAGGCACTGGGCGTGCTCGGCATGCCGGGCTTCACCGGTTATATGGGCCTGACCGATATCGGCCAACCCAAGGCCGGTGAAACCGTCGTCGTCGCGGCTGCCACTGGCCCGGTCGGTACTGTGGTGGGTCAGGTCGCCAAGCTGATGGGTTGCCACGTGGTCGGCGTTGCCGGCGGTGCAGACAAGTGCCGCTACGCGGTCGAAGAGCTGGGTTTCGATGCCTGTATCGATCACAAGGCCGATGACCTGAACGACAAACTGATCGCCGCCTGCCCCAAGGGCATTGATGTGTACTTTGAGAACGTCGGCGGCAAGGTGTTCGATGCCGTGATGCCGCTACTCAACCCGCACGCGCGCATCCCCTTGTGCGGTCTGATCGCGCAGTACAACGCAACCGAGCTGCCCGCCGGCCCGGACCGCCTGCCACAACTGATGCGCCTGATGCTGAGCCAACGCATTCGCATGCAGGGCTTCATTATCTTTGACAACTACGGCCACTGCTTCCCGGACTTCCTCAAGACCATGACCCCCTGGGTCGAGAGTGGCAAGGTGCGGGTGAAGGAAGATCGCGTAGAGGGTCTGGAGAACGCGCCAGAAGCCTTCATCGGGCTACTGGAAGGTAAGAATTTCGGCAAGCTGGTGGTCAAGATCGCCGATTGAGGTATGCCGCGCCTGGCCTGCGGGAGTGCGTCCCACAGGCCAGGCTTCGCCATGCGGGCTGCTGCGGCCAGTCACACCGCCAGTATTTCGCCCGCCAACGCCTGCAGATAGTCAGCCAGTCGCGCCTGCTGAGCCGCGTTCAAGTGCAGCCCCAGCTTGGTCCGCCGCCAGAGGATCGCCTGCATGTCCCGCGCCCACTCGCGCTCGCGCAAGTACTTGATCTCGCGCTCGGTCAGGCCCGCGCCGAATTGCTCGCCCATGTCCTGCTGTGAGCGCATACCGCGCAGAAATACCTGGCTCAGGGTGCCGTAGCAACGCACAAAGCGCTCCAATTGCTGCTCGGTAAGCCAGGGGTACTCTGTCTTGAGCTCGGCGCTCAGCTGCGCCTGTGACTCAAAGTCGCCCCCGGCCAGCGCATGGCTAGCGGTCCAGGATGGGTGCGCGTCAGGGAACCAGGGCTTGAGTTTATCTACCGCCGCCTCGGCCAGGGTTCTAAAGGTCGTCAGTTTTCCGCCGTACACGGCCAGCAGCGGCGCCTGGCCGGTATCCCCTTCCAACGTCAGGCTGTAATCGCGACTGACCGCCGAAGGGTCGGATTCACTGGCATCACTGATCAGCGGCCGCACCCCGGAAAACCGGTGACGGATGTCTTCATGCTTAAGTTGGCGCTTGAAGTGCGCGTTCACCACCTGCAGCAGGTAATCGACCTCGGCCTCTGTAGGCTCGACCTGGGCGGGGTCCCCCTGATAGTCCACATCGGTGGTGCCAATCAGCGAGTAATCGTTCTCGTAGGGCAATACAAAGACGATACGCTCGTCCTCGTTCTGCAGAATATAGGCCTGACGACCGTGGTACAGCTGCGGCACCACAATATGGCTGCCCTGCACCAGACGCACGCCATAGGGCGAGCGCGTATCCACCACGCGCTCCATCACTCGCGCGGCCCAGGGCCCGGCTGCATTGACCAGCGCCCGCGCGTGCACGGTTTCCGCCGTGCCATGGTCTGACAACAGCTCGACCTGCCACAGGTCGCCCTTTCGGCGCGCCGACTCGCAGCGCGTGTAGGTGCGAATGTCGGCGCCCAGGCTCGCCGCCTGCACCGCGTTGAGTACCACCAGCCGCGCGTCATCAGCCCAGCAGTCGGAGTACTCGAAGGCATAATCGATCTGCGGGTTCAACGGGCCCTGGCCATTCAAGGGCGCGCCGGTGGAGCCCGGCAGTGTGGTGCGCTTGCCCAGGTGATCGTACAGAAACAAGCCGGCGCGCAGCATCCAGCGCGGGCGCAGATGCGGCCGGTGCGGCAGCACAAAGCGCAGCGGCCAGATGATGTGCGGCGCCTTCTGCAACAGCACTTCACGCTCGCCGAGCGCCTCACGCACCAATCTGAATTCGTAGTGTTCGAGGTAACGCAAGCCGCCATGTACCAACTTGCTGCTCGCCGACGAGGTGTGCGAGGCCAGATCATGCTGCTCGCACAGCAGCACCGACAGGCCGCGCCCGGCGGCATCATTGGCGATCCCTGCGCCATTTACCCCACCGCCAATGACCAACAGATCATAGACCGGGGCTTCGCCGGCCGGTCGGACGGTACGGCGTTCTTCTGGATGGGGCTTGAACATCAGCATCTCCGAAACCTGCGCAATCCCGCGCCAGCCTGTTGTACAACGTCACCGGCCCGCTCGCAAGGCCTGCAAACGGCGGCTTGGCCCCACGCGCCCGGCAGTTTACTCTGTGGCCAGTTACCTGCATGTGAACGCCATGACCCCAGCCACCAAACTGCTCGACAAAGCCCGCGTCAGTTATCAACTGCACCGCTATAGCCACGACCCGCAAGCCGAGTCCTACGGTACCGAAGCCGCCGACAAGCTAGGTCTGGAGCACGGCCGGGTGTTCAAAACCCTGCTGGCCACGACCGAAACCGGCGAACTGCTGGTGGCCGTGGTACCGGTAACCGACAAGCTCAACCTCAAGGCTCTGGCCAGCGCCGCGCGGGTAAAGAAGACCGCCATGGCTGACCCCGCCGCCGCGCAGCGCAGCACCGGCTATCTGGTTGGCGGCATCAGCCCCTTGGGGCAGAAGAAACGCCTGCGCACCTTTATTGATGCCAGCGCGGCAAACTGGCCTACTGTGTACGTCAGTGGCGGGCGCCGTGGGCTGGAAATTGAACTCAGCGCCGCAGATCTGCGCCAGCATACCGCCGCCCAGCTCTGCGAGCTGTGCCGCGACTGAGCATAACGCCCATAACAATACCGACCGCACAGGACTCCAGCCTTATGGCCAACCCCATTCTCGCCATCGACCAGGGCACCACCAGCAGCCGCGCCATCCTGTTCTCGGCCGCCGGCAAGCCCGAATTTACTGCGCAGCAGGAATTTGCTCAGCATTTTCCGCATGACGGCTGGGTGGAGCACGACGGTGAAGATATCTGGACCAGCACCCTGGCGGTCTGCCGCGAGGTGCTCGAAAAAGCGGGCATCAGTGCCGATCAGGTGGCGGGTATCGGCATTACCAATCAGCGCGAGACCACCTTGCTGTGGGACGCGCAAACCGGCGAGCTGCTCTACCACGCCATCGTCTGGCAAGACCGCCGTACCGCCGATTTCTGCGCTGAGCTCAAGGCCGCCGGCCACGAAACCATGGTGACCGAACATACCGGTCTGCTGATCGACCCTTATTTTTCCGCCACCAAACTGCGCTGGTTGCTGGAGCACGTCGAGGGCGCGCGCGCGCGCGCCGAACGCGGCGAGCTGCGCTTCGGCACCGTCGATACCTTTCTGCTCTGGCGCCTCACCGGAGGCCAAGTGCACCGCACCGACGCCACCAACGCCTCACGCACCATGCTGTTCAACATTCATCAGCAATGCTGGGATGAGGAACTGCTCACCCTGCTGGATATTCCTGCCAGCCTGCTGCCAGAGGTGATGGACAGCGCCGCCAACTTCGGCCAGACCGACGCCGAGCTGCTCGGCGCCAGCATCCCGGTCTGCGGTATTGCCGGCGACCAGCAGGCCGCGCTGATCGGCCAGGCGTGCTTCAGCCCGGGCATGGTCAAGAGCACCTACGGCACCGGCTGCTTCATGGTGATGAACACTGGCAGTGAGCCGGTACGCTCCAGCAACCGGTTGCTGACCACTGTGGGTTATCGGCTCAAGGGCGAAACCACCTACGCGCTGGAGGGCAGCATCTTTGTTGCCGGCGCGGCGATTCAATGGCTGCGCGATGGCCTCAAGCTGATTCAGAACGCCGGTGAAACCGAAGCCCTGGCGCGCGAAGCCGGCGGCACCACCGGCGTCTATCTGGTGCCGGCCTTCACCGGCCTGGGCGCGCCCTACTGGGACCCGGCCGCACGCGGCGCCATCTTCGGTCTGACCCGAGATACCGGCATCGCGCAGATTGTCACCGCCGGGCTACAGTCGGTCTGCTTCCAGACCCGCGACTTGCTCGACGCCATGACCGCTGACGGCGCCCACAGCACCGCCGCCCTGCGGGTGGATGGCGGCATGGTGATCAATAACTGGGTGGTGCAGGAGCTGGCCAACATACTCGGCGTGACCGTCGACCGACCACAAGTGACCGAGACCACAGCGCTGGGCGCCGCGTATTTGGCGGGACTGCAATTGGGGATATTCGACAGCCTGGAGCATATCGCCAGGCACTGGGCCTGTGAGCGCACCTTCACCCCGCAGATGAGCGAAGAGAAACGCAACGCGCTATATGATGGCTGGCTTGACGCGATTCGCCGTGTGCGGGATGAGCACTGAGCTGAGGCGCTGCAGACGGCGCCTCCTGGCCGTGCGCTTGCCAACCTGAGCACAGCCGTGAGCCGCCAGGGCAGGCAGCGCCGTTGTCGGCACTGCCTACTGGTCAGGGCTACCTGCAGGGCGTCAGTTCAGACCCAGCAATCCACGCAGCGTAGATAGCTCTTCGGCCAGCACTGTCACCGGCCCCACCAGCGCGCGGCGGTCGGCATCGCTGACCTGCTCGTAACTGACAAAGCCGCTGTCTACATCGCCTTTGTGCGCGTAGTAATGCGACAGCGTCGCTTCCATCGAAGCAAAGTTGTCTTCTACGCGCTGCACGAAGGCGGCGTCTTCTTCCGCCGCCAGCGGCTTGACCAGTTCAAAGATTTTCTTGGCGCCGTCGACGTTACCCTGAAAATCCCACAGGTCGGTGCGGCTGTAACGGTCCTCTTCCCCCGACACCTTGGTGGCGGCCACTTCTTCCATCAGCGCCGCAGCGCCGCCCACGACTTTCTCCGGCGGGAAGGTCAAGCCGGCAACGCGTTGTTCCAGATCTTCCACATCGCTCATCAGGCGCTCTGCGTAAGGCGCCATGCCATCAGTGCTCTGATCGTGAAAGAGCGCGTATTCCAGGCGATGAAAGCCGGTGAACTCCGGATCCTTGACGCCTTTCTCATAGTCATCTTCCCGCGCATCGATGCTGGCATCCAGATCGGCAAAGAGCTCGGCAATCGGCTCGATTCGCTCGTAATAAACACGCGAGGGCGCGTAGAGCGCCTGCGCTTTCTTCACGTCACCCGCCTTGATGGCCTCGGTGAACTCGCGGCTATGGGCAGTAAACTGCTCCAGATTATCCAGCACATAGAGTTTGTAGTCAGTGATGGGCGCGACCAGATCCTGCGGCGCCACCGCAGCGTGCGCTGAGGCCTGCATGCCGATCAGGCCAAAGGCGCTGGCGGCAATAAACAAGGTGCGAGGTAATGACATTTTTTCTCTCCAGCAAATGAAGGGTATGGCCAATCGACGAATAACGGGGTTCAGCTGGCAGCCAGCAGGCTGCTGCCCAGGAAATCCCCCTGTTGTATGCCCGGCAGGGTAAAGAAATAGCCCCCACCCACCGGTTTGATGTATTCCTCCAGCGGCTCGCCATCCAGGCGCTGCTGTACGCTGATAAAACCCGCCTCCAGGTCGGCCTGATAAGCAATGAACAGCAAGCCCATATCCAGCTGGCCATTAGCCTCAACGCCATTGGAGTAATTGAACGGCCGACGCAGAATCAGATTGCGCTCGCTGCCCGCAGTGCGCGGGTTGGCCAGACGGATATGTGAGTCCAGCGCGGTAATCTCACCCTTCGGGTCATCAGCGTAGTGCGGCTCATCGTGCTCCACGCTGCCCGACATGGGCGCGCCGCTGTCACGCCGGCGGCCAAAAATGGCTTCTTGCTCCTGCAGCGGCGTGCGATCCCAGCGCTCGACAAAATTGCGAATGATGCGCACCGCCTGATAGCTGCCATTACGCGCCCAGGCTGGTTCACCCTCGCTGCCATCGACCCAAACCACCTTCTGCATCAGCTGGCGGTCATCGGCCTGCGGGTTGGCGGTACCATCACGAAAACCCAGATAGTTACGCGCACTCTCGGTGGAGCCGTCGGCTTTAGGCGCCATCACCGGCACGGTGCCCTCCTGCTTCCAGCGCAGCAACAAAAGACCGGGGGTGTTCTTGATAATGTCGCGCAGCGCGTGAATGGTGGTGCCTTCGGTGTTGGCACAGAATTGCAAAGACAAATCGCCATGGCACCGTGCTGCGTCCAGGGCGTCGTTGGGGAATGCCACCATACGCTGCAGATGGCGCGGCTTGGCCGCTGCCAGCCCAAACCGCTGATCAAACAATGAGGCCCCCACCGACACGGTGATGGTCAGCGCATCGGGCGCTACCTGCGGGCCGAGGATGCCGGAGTCGGTCGGTGGGAAGCGCGCGTCGCGCTGTTCTACGCGACCGCCGCGGGTCAGAAAGGCAATGCGCTCGGACAGTATCCGCAGTAAGCGCTCAAGGCCCGCGCGATCGGTACTCAGCACATCGAAGGCGGCGATCATGCCCACCGCCGGGCGCGGCGTGGTAATGCCCTGCTGATGCGCACCATAAAAGTCATGTGCCTGAAAGGTGGCGGCGCTCGAGGGCGCATCTGTTACCTCTACCGCCCTGCCCTGACCGCCAGCAGTGTTAGCGGCAGCGACGGCGCTCAGGCTGGCCGCCCCCAGACCGGCAGCGCCCAAGCCTTGCAAAAACCGCCGTCGGTTCAGACCGGCGAAGGGACAGCCGCCACCGGCGTTGTTGTCGTACTCACTCATGCTTTAACCACCTTTGTTTACTTTCACCGTGCAGCGCACTCAGTACGCCGAGGCCAGCGCGCCATTGACCTGCTGCAGCGCCGCCGCCAACGCCTGGGTATCGCGCAACAGCGCACTGCGTTCTGCCGGCTTGTGCTGCAGCTGCTGATCCAGTGCCCCCAGCGCTTGCTGCAGCTCATCGGCATCGGGTAACAGCGGCGCCAGCAGACTCACCACCTTGTCTGCGCCTTGCTGCAGGCCATGCAAATCGTCCAGTTCACGCGGTGTGAGCTGCGCTTGCGTGCGCTGCTGGTCATGCCAGGACTGCAACACCCGCGCCTGCCCCTGAGCCAGCTGCGGTGCCGGTACGCCGTCATTGCGCAGTCGCTCGCGCAGTTGCTGAATATCCGCCCTCAACTGGTCTGCCACCGGCAGCAGCTCCGCCGTGCTGCCTTGTTCGAACAGGCCATAGGCCAAACGCTGAAAACCGGAAAAGGCTGAGTCCTGTTCGCGCTCGGCAAAGTAGTCAGCACGGGCATTCAGGCGCTGATCCAGATCGCTGAACAGGCCAATCGCAGGGGCCATGCGCTGATCAATCAGTCGCGCCTGGCGATAGGCGTCCTGCGCCACCGTCAGGTCATCTGCGGCAATCGCGCGCTGCAACGCCTGCGCAGCGCGATCCAGCTCGCGCCCCTGTAACGTCAGGTAGACCCGGTATTCCGCCAGCGGCCCGATCAGCGCCTTGGGAGACAGGGCAGCGCCGGCCGGTTGGCCCGCCACCGCGGTGACGGTCAGCGTGCCCCGTGGATTGCTGAGCAGGCCGCAGGTCATCTGGTACTCGCCCGGCGCCAGCGTCGCGGTGATGGGCTGGCGCAACTGCGGGGCAATGTTCTCGCGCTCCTCCAGCACCATTACACCGTCGAGAATCTCCCACTCAATGGCGCGCTCACTCTGGTTGATCACCATGAAGCGCGGCTGCCCCGCTGGCACGGTGACTGCGTTCGGCTCGCAACCCCGGGCAGTAATCACAATCTCGGTGCCCACCTGCTGATCGCCGGTGTTATGCCCCAAAGACAGGTAAAACAGCCCCAGTGCGGCCAACAACAGCAGGGCCGCCAGAACCATACCCAGACGTAGCAGGCCGGCCGATGGCGCCGCGGAAGACGACTTTGAATCAGACATGGAAAACTCGCTTCTAGGCTTAACGGACAACATTAGCCCGCGCCGGCAGCGGCGACGGGCGTTGAGTGCGGAAGAACAGCGCGAGCGTGACCGCCAGGTAACCCAGATAGGCCACTACTTCGCTCAGGCTGGGCGCCGGCTGATAGCCAAACACGCCGGCAAAAACGCTGCCCAACGGCGTGTCCAGCGGCAGCCAGTCACTCAGATCAAACAGCACCTGCTGAGCCTGGTTCCACCAACCCGCCTCGTGCATGGCGCGCACCGAACCGGCAAACAGGCCCGCCGCTACCAGCAGGATGAACAACCCGGTCAGACGGAAAAAGTGCTTGAGATTGAGCCGCAGGCTGCCGCGATAGAACGCCCAGCCAGCAGCGACCGAGCACAGCACACCAAGCAACGCGCCCAAGGGTGCGCCACTTCCGTGGCTTTGCTGAAAAATGGCCAGCAGAAAGAACACCGACTCCAGCCCCTCGCGCGCTACGGCCAGAAATACCATGCCGATCAGCGCGTAGGTGTGGCTCTGGCCACTGGCAAAGGCGTTATCCAGTGCGCCGGTCAACTCCGTCCGCAGCCCTTGGGCCGCACGCCGCATCCAGAAGACCATCCAGGTCAACACGCCCACCGCCAGCAAGCCAATCACCGCCTCGAACATCTCCTGCTCGCGCTGCGGAAACTCGGCGCTGATCAATTGCAGGCCCGCGCCAACCAGCAGCGCCAGGGTCGCGGCAAGGAAAACACCTATCCACACTGCCGGCATCCAGGCACCCCGACCGGTCTGGCGCAAGTAACTGGCAATAATGCCGACAATCAAAGCGGCCTCAAGGCCTTCACGCAACATGATAAGAAAGGGAACGAGCATCACCACCAACCGGGTATGGGAACGGGAATCACTATCAAGTGAGCCACAGCATACATGTTACAAAATGTGTAAGAAAATCACATTTACATAATTTGCTGAAACCGAACCTTGTCCGTCCCGCTAGACGCCAGTTAAAACAACAACTTATATTGAGTTTTGGGTGCGCGGAATTACCGCACCTGGTGCTCGGCGCGGTTCAACCTGTACTCATTGGTGCCTTCAGCAGGCCGCCAAAGGCTGTGGTGGCCGGGATAGAAGTAGTGCTCCCGGAAAAGCACGTGCCCGCTTCTGTGAGGATCGAATTCCATCTCGACCCACTGCATCAGCAACGCGCCGACGCTGGCCGGGATGGAACCCGGCCCTTCTGGAGGAGCACAGCGCCGGCCTTGCCGGCGCAGCGTCCTTTAGCTGCCGATCAGATCGCGCAGCACGTAGTGCAAGATCCCGCCCGCTTTGAAGTAATCAATCTCGTTGCGCGTATCGATGCGGCACAGCACGTCGAAGTTGACCTTGTCACCCTTGCTGGTGGTGGCAACGACCTTGAGGCTTTGGCCGGGTTTGAGGTCATCGTTGATACCCTGGATGTCGATCACCTCGTGGCCGTCCAATCCCAGGCTGGCGACGTTCTGGCCTTCCTTGAACTGCAATGGCAGCACGCCCATACCGACCAGATTGGAGCGATGAATACGCTCAAAGCTTTCGGCAAGCACGGCTTTTACACCCAGCAGGTTGGTGCCCTTGGCCGCCCAGTCGCGGCTGGAGCCAGTGCCGTACTCCTTGCCCGCCAGCACCACCAGCGGTGTGCCTTCTTGCTGATAGCGCATCGCAGCATCGTAAATCGCCATGCGTTCACCGCTAGGCGTATGGATTGTTTCACCACCCTCTTCACCGCCCAGCATACGGTTGCGAATGCGGATATTGGCGAAGGTGCCGCGCATCATCACCTCATGATTACCGCGCCGCGAACCGTAGGAGTTGAAGTCGTCGGGTTTCACACCCAGGCTCTGCAGATACTCGCCGGCGGGCGAGCTGGCCTTGATGTTGCCGGCGGGCGAGATGTGATCGGTGGTAATGGAGTCGCCAAATACTGCCAGCACGCGTGCCTGCTGCACATCCACCAGCGGTTTGAGCGGCTGATCAATCTCGTCGAAATACGGCGGGTTCTTCACATAGGTAGAGTCGTTCTGCCAGGCATAGGTTTTGCCCTCGCTGATCTGAATCGACTGCCAATGCTCGTCGCCGCTGAACACATCGGCGTAGCGCGAGCGAAACATGCCATCTTCAACCTGAGCAACAGCGTCGGCGATTTCCGCGTTGCTGGGCCAGATATCCTTGAGGAACACCGGCTTGTTCTCGGCATCCAGCCCCAACGGCTCTTCGGCCAAGTTCAGGCGCGTGTTGCCCGCCAGGGCGTACGCCACCACCAGCGGCGGCGAGGCCAGCCAGTTGGCTTTTACCTGCGGATGCACGCGGCCTTCAAAGTTGCGATTGCCCGACAGCACGGCAGAGACCACCAGATCGTTCTCGCTCACCGCATGGGCGATGTCATCGGGCAGCGGGCCGGAGTTGCCGATACAGGTCGTGCAGCCATAACCCACCAGATTGAAACCCAGCTGGTCGAGGTAATCAGTCAAACCGGCTTTTTCCAAATAGTCCGTCACCACCTTGGAGCCGGGAGCCAGCGAAGACTTGACCCAGGGCTTACGCATCAAACCGCGCTCGATGGCCTTCTTCGCCACCAGCCCCGCCGCCATCATCACACTGGGGTTGGAAGTATTGGTACAGGAGGTAATCGCCGCGATCACCACCGCGCCGTGGCTCATTACGTGCTCTTTGCCATCCACCGTAATGGTCGCCTGGGCATTCTGCGCACCCACTGCAGTGCCGCCACCGCCCTCACCTTCCAGGCGTGCCTGTTCCTGATCGGCGGGAGCCACCTGCAGCGCCAGCAGGTCATCAAAGGCGTCGGGGATATCCGGCAGTGCCACCCGGTCCTGCGGGCGCTTGGGCCCGGCCAGGCTGGCTTCCACCTCGGCCATGTCCAGATGCAGGCTGTCGGTAAAGGCCGGCTCATCGCCTGGCTCACGCCACAGACCCTGCGCCTTGCTGTACGCCTCCACCCGCGCAATTACCTCGTCAGGGCGACCGCTCAAACGCATATAGCCCAGCGTGATGTCATCCACCGGGAAGAACCCGCAGGTCGCACCGTACTCGGGTGCCATGTTGGCGATGGTCGCGCGATCCGCCAGCGGCAGATCGGCCAGGCCATCGCCGTAAAATTCGACAAACTTGCCGACCACACCGCGCTTGCGCAGCATCTGGGTCACCGTCAGTACCAGATCGGTAGCGGTCATTCCTTCGCGCAGCTTGCCCGTCAGTTTGAAGCCGATAACCTCGGGAATCAGCATCGACACTGGCTGCCCCAGCATCGCCGCCTCGGCTTCAATACCGCCGACACCCCAGCCCAGTACTCCCAGGCCGTTGACCATAGTGGTATGCGAGTCGGTACCTACCAGCGTGTCAGGATAGGCCCAGAGCTTCCCGTCGACCTCGGAGGCCCAGACGCTCTGCGCCAGATACTCCAGGTTCACCTGGTGGCAGATACCGGTACCCGGGGGCACCACACGGAAGTTGTCGAAGGCGGTCTGACCCCAGCGCAGGAACGCATACCGCTCACCATTGCGCTGCATCTCGATTTCAACGTTCTGATGAAAGGCTTCGTCGGTGGCAAACCGGTCGACCATCACCGAGTGATCAATCACCAGGTCGACCGGCGACAGCGGATTGATCTGCTGCGGATCACCGCCCGCACGCGCCACGGCGTCACGCATCGCGGCCAGATCAACCACCGCAGGCACGCCGGTAAAGTCCTGCATCAACACCCGCGCTGGACGATACTGGATTTCGCGGTCAGAATGCCGCGCCTCGAGCCAGTCAGCCATGGCCTGAATGTCCGCCCCGGTCACCGTCTCACCGTCCTCGTTGCGCAGCAGGTTTTCCAGCAACACCTTGAGTGATTTGGGCAATTTGTCGATGCCCTTGAGTTGCTCAGCGGCCTTTTGCAGGGAATGAAACTGGTAGGTCTTGCCGGCCACATCCAGTGTGGAGTGCGTTTTCAAACTGTTGACTACAGACATTCAGTCGTCTCCTCTCAGCCGGCTACGAACCGGCTTTTGATTGGCTTAACTCGAAATCACGGTCTATTACATAGTTATGAATCGACAGGCTGTTTTCACCGTACTAAGCAAAACCAGCCTCTGCAACCGGCTATTCAGCCATTCCGATTGCAGCCGATAACCACAGAATAGACAACACGACGGGAATAAAATCCCGCAACCCAAGCCAAGGATGCCGAGATGCGCAACAATCAGCCCGTCACCCAGCGAGAGCGCACCTTTCCGGAAGAGCAACGCCTGATCTCTACCACCAACCTCAAGGGCATCATCACTTACTGCAACGACGCCTTCGTCGATGTCAGTGGCTTTGAGCGTGCAGAGTTAATCGGCAGCCCGCATAACATGGTGCGCCACCCGGATACGCCCTCAGCTGTATTCGGTCACATGTGGGGCGACCTGAAGCAGGGGCACGCCTGGATGGGCATCGTGAAAAACCGCTGCAAGAACGGTGACCACTATTGGGTCAACGCCTTTGTAACCCCCATCTATGAAGGCGGCCAGATTCAGGGCTATGAATCGGTGCGCGTGAAGACCACACCCGGCCAGGTTCAGCGGGCCGAAGAACTTTATGCGCGGCTGAACAAAGGGAAAAAAGCGATCCCCGCCGACTGGTCTGGCGTGGCGCTGCACGTGGTGCCCAGCGCACTGATGCTGGCAGTGGGTGGTGCCGCCGGCGCGCTGCTTGGCGCACCTGGCATCGCTTTGGGCGCCGTGCTCGGCCTGCCTGCCGGCATCGCGCTGAAAGCTGCACTCGATCAACGTCTTAACCGGATTATCAACGCTGCCGACAGCAGCATTACCGACCCGCTGCTGGCGCAGATGTACACGCCGTTTCACGGCGCCTTGGGGCAAATCGAAATGGCCATTCACAGCCAGCAAGCGCGGCTGCAAACCTGCCTGACCCGATTGGCCGACAGCGCCGAGCAGCTCAAGCGGCAGGCCGGTGAAGCCAGTCAGCTGGCTAGCCAAAGCAGCACAGGGCTTGCCCAGCAACGCAACGAGACCGACCTGGTTGCCGCCGCCATCAACGAAATGGCCGCCGCCACCCAGGAGGTATCGGGCAACGTCCAAAGCACCGCCACAGCCACCCGCGACGCCAGCGAGTTGGCACTGCACGGCAAGAACGTCGCGACCAAGGCGCGCGAATCCATTGAGAACCTGTCAGGTGCCGTCAACACCGCCACCACCGTCGCCAATAAACTGGCCAGCGATGCGCGCGAGATTGGTACGGTAGTCGACGTGATCAAAGGCATTGCCGAGCAAACCAATCTGCTGGCCTTGAATGCCGCTATCGAAGCCGCCCGCGCCGGCGAGCAGGGCCGCGGCTTTGCCGTGGTCGCCGACGAGGTGCGCGCACTCGCCAGCCGTACGGCCGAGTCAACCGAGCAGATCCACAGCCTGATCGCCAACCTGCAACACGCCGCCCAAGGCACAGTCGACAGCATGCGCATCGGCAACGAGCAGGCCGAGCGTGGTGTTGCACAGGTCATAGAGGCAGACGACGCGTTGGAAGGCATCCGCCAGGCGGTAGAGCGCATCAATGAAATGGCCGGCCAGATTGCCAGTGCCGCCGAGGAACAAAGCAGCGTGGCGGAAGAGATCAACCGCAACGTCACCAATATCGCCAGCCTCGCCGACACTACCTCGCAGGAGGCCCAGCGCAGTGCCGACCTGAGCGGCGAACTGGCTGCCACCGCGGAGCAACAGGTGAACCTGGTCGAGCGCTTCAACCGCCGTTAAGGAGCGCTGCTCAAGTCTGCAGGCGCTCTGGCGAGCAGACCGGGTCGCCATCACGGCGGCGCTTCGGAGGCATAGCTAGAGCGGTAGAGAAACCACAACACAACGTGCTACCCCGCCTGAGCGCTGCAGGACCAGCGTTCAAGCATGCATCTGCCATGTTGAGTTGGTGCGTTGTTGTCAGGGGATAATCAGCGGCGCCTGAAAGCGCAGCAGTATTGCCGGACGCTTCAGGCCACCGTCTGTGGGCGCGCGTGCGGGTTAAGCTCGGGCAGCAAATCGGGTTCCGCGCTGGCGCGCAAATCACCGGCGGAGGGCAACGCCTGCTCCAGCGTCTGCCATAACGCCGAAGTTTCCATGCCAGCACCGGTGCCGTAGCGTTGCTGCCCGATGCCCGCCAGCGCCTCGATAACAGCTGCGCGGCGTTGCGCAGACAACACCGGTGCGCACTGCTGCAAGTGCTGCCAGGCCGTCAAGCTGGCTGCGTATTGCCTTGCTTTCACTGCCTTGTGCAGATCGGCAAGCGCGCCGACGCCGAGCGCCTCTTGCTGCTGTGCCAACTTCTGCTGTCGCTGCTGCCATAGGGGCAATAGCCAGCGCCGGCAGGCCCAGAGCAAGAGCAGCAAGCCTAACAGCGGCATCAGCAGCCACCACCAGGCGAAGTCGCTGCGCTGACCGACCGCAGGAAAACCGCCGCCCTTGATGCTCAGCGCCAGCCCCTCCAGTTGCACCGTAGCTACCTTTTCACTCTGCGTGTCATACCAACGCAAAGAGAGTGACGGCAAGCTGGCATGGCCACTCTGCTGCGCAATATAAGTCACGCTTTCACTCCGCTCACCACCGGCTTCGTGTTCAGTTACCTTGGGCGATGCGGTATAAACTTCCATCCCGGCAGCGCTCGCCTGCTCATTCAACGAGGGCAGCAGCAACACGCTGCCCCCATCGATAGTCAGAGTGATGTCACGCCGCAAGCTATCACCCACCGCCAGCTCCACTGGGCCTGCGCTGCCAGCGTCGATCTGTTCAACGGCGCCATCGGTCTCGCTAGCGTCTGCTCGCGTGATAGTGAACCTCTGTCGCAAAGACAACGAGCGCCCGGCAATATAGGGCGACAGGCCCGATGCCGCCGGCGGCACTGTGGCCGTCAGCGTCTGAACCTCCGTCTGTGCCGCCTCGCTCACCACTGCGCCGGTTTCTGGGTCCTGAAAGGTGATCTTCAAGGTCGCCGGCCCGAGCGTGTATTGGCCAGGCGCCAGTGGCGTGAGCTGGTAAGTGCGCGTTACCCCGGACCAGGTCTGACCATCAATACGGCGACTCAGGGGCGTGGTCGCGCGCTCGCCCAACTGCACCCGCAGATTGGCCTGATCCAGATCGGCAAACTCGACCGGTCTCGGCATGTAAGTAGGCACCAGTACCGTGATGCGCAAACGTGCGCTTTGGCCGGGCGCCACGTCAGCCGGCGACAGTTCGCTGGTGACCTTGGGTGCCAGCGCGCTAGCACCTGGGTTGTCGTCGCTCTGTTGCTCCGCAGCAATGTCAGACAGTGGCTGGGAGGGCGCTTGATGCTGTTCTTGCTGCTGTTTTTGCTCTTGGGCATAGACCGCAGCAGTATTGGCACAAGGTAATCCGCCATACAGCATCGCTGCGCCCAGGAGGTATCCACGCAGGCTCTCACTCAGGGTCAGCATCATGGCTTGACCTCCACCGCTTCCAGGGCAAAGCGTTGCCGCAGATAATCACTGGTATCGGCATCAATCGATTGAATCCACTGGTCGGCAGTCAGCAACTCGTCGCCCTGTTTTCCCGCCACCTGCGTGAGCTCTCCGCGATCGGCTTCGTTGTCGAACACTACGTCGTCAGCGCCTTCGCCACTCTCCTCGCCCGTGTCGGACTGCTCTCGGGATTTCTCCACGTATTCCAGTATCTGCTGCGCCAGCGCCAGATTCTTCTCGCCATCGGGGTAATCCGGGTCGCGCTGCAATACCGTCTGAAAGGCCTCTACCGCGTCGCGATACTGGCGGTTGCGGATCATGGCCACGCCTTGCGTGTAAGCCGCATCGGCAGTGTCCAGTTGATTCAGAGTGTTGATTGCCGCGCTGTATTGCCCATCGCGAAACAGCGCGTAGCCCTGCCAGGCGGGATCAGTAAAGTGCGCACTGGCGCGTGCATAGTCACGCCGTTGCAACCACCAGGCACCCTGCTGGTCGGGCGTCAGGAAGGCATCCCACAGGCTCTGAATCCAGGGGGAGTTGGGCTCTGCGGTTGTCTCTGCGCGTTTGGATACCGAGCTGCTGTCTTGCTGCGCCCAGGCACTGGCCGGCAACCAGGCGCCCAGCGGTGCCAACCACAATAGCAACGCCACCGCGCCAAGGCCCCACCCGCGCCGGAACCACAACAGGGCCAGCAGCGCTGCCGGCCAGGCCAGCCAGCCGCCGTTATCTTTCCAGGCCAGCCGATCATCTTCGCGCAGCGCCTGCTGGTAGGCTGTCGCCAGGGTCTTTTCCAGCTGCGCTACATCGCTGTTATCCGCGCTCACCACCACGCGCTGGGCGTCAATGGCCGCCAGGGTGGCATCCTGCTTACCCTCGGGCAGCATCTGCAAAATAGCCAGCGCGTTGCGCTCCTGCCGGTCAGCGAAGCCCGGAGCGTTCTGCGCGCCCATCCCATCGGTGATAAAGACAATGGTGCCGGCCACATCGCGGGCCTGCAGTAGCTCTTCAGCCATGATCAGTGCCTGCGCCGCAACATCGCCCTCGCTGGGCATGATTTCCGGCCGCAGGCCTTCCAGGTAGGGTTTGATGAGTTCAGGATCGTTGGTGAGCGGCACCACCAAATGCGCGGAGCCGGCATAGGCAATAAGCGCCGTATCGGCCCCGGTGCGAGTGGCAAGCAAGTCTTCAATTTTGTGTTTGGCGCGCTCCAGCCGATTGGGCGGTACATCATTGGCGAGCATGCCCTGGGACACTTCCAGGGCTATTACCAGCGGTGCCGTCTGGCTGACCATGGGGTTGGCCATGCGATTCCAGCTTGGCCCGGCCAACCCCACCAGCAGGCACAGCAGCATCGCCGCCAGGGTATCGGCCGGGGAAATGCGGCCCGCCGCCGACTGCCCGGTACGCAGCGCCTTGGCCAGATGCGGCGCAAAGTGGCTAGAGATGCGGTCGGCCTGCTGCTGACGAAAACGGTACCACCACCAGAGGCCCACGATGACTGGCAGCCCAAGAAACCAGAGCGGGCGCAGGAAGTGAAAGGCAGACAACATATCAAGCAAATTCATTGTGCCCGCCTCCGCCACAAACCCCAATTGCGCCAAGCCCAGGCCAGCGCCACCAGCAGGAACACCAGCCCCATTGGCCAGACTGCCAATGAGCGCCGCTCGCGGTAGCTGTGATCCGACACCTTGCGCGGCGCCAGCTCATCAATCTGATCATAGACATGCTTGAGCGCCGCCTGATCGGTAGCGAGAAAATCCGCGCCGCCAGTGGTGCTGGCAATGGTTTTCAGGGTGGCGGTGTCCACCCTGTTTTCGCCGCTGCCCTCAGGATCGCCGATGGCGATGGTAACAATACGTACGCGCCGATCGGCGGCAATTTCGGCGGCATTGATCGGGCTCATGCGGCTGCCGGTATCGGCGCCATCGCTCAGCAAGATCAGCAACCGCTGCTCCACCTCACTGGCATCAAACTGTCTTATTGCCAACCCGATAGCATCGCCCAGTGCAGTATGCGGGCCAGCCATGCCGACTTCAGTACGCGCCAACAACGCCTGCAGAGTCTCCAGGTCCTCGGTAAGGGGTGACTGCACGAACGCCTGGGAGCCGAACACGATCAACGCCATGCGCTCGCCCTCACGCCCCTCCAGAAACTCGGCGATAACCTGTTTCACGCCTTCCAGGCGCTGGAGCCTTTCTTCTTCGCTGGCGGCAAAATCGTTTTCGTCCATCGAGCCGGAAATATCCACGGCCAGAATCAGATCACGGGCCGAGGTCTGCCAGTGGATAGGCGCGCTGACCTGCTCCGGTCGTGCCAGTGCCAATACCAGCAATGCCCAGCAAAGCGCGCCCAACAACCATTGCAAGCGGGAACGCGGTGTTACCTGCGCGCCGTCACCCGGGGTCACTCCGGCAGCGGCAACGTAGCGTTGAAAGAACGGCAAGCGCAGGGCCGGCATCTGGCGTTTGTGAGCAGGAGCCAGCCACATCACCAAGAGCGGCAAGGGCAGCAACAACAAAGCAAGCGGCGCGGCCAATTCAATCATGGGCCACTCCATGGCTCAGCTCATGGGTTTTGATCCAACGCTCGACCCGCTGGCGCAAGGCATTCAGCGAGTCTCCGTCGGCCGCGGCGGCTTCCTGGCGATAGGTCATACGTGAGAGTTGCGCGATCGCCTGGGCATCAAAGCAGGGCTTATCAGGCGCCGTGCTCTGGTTAAGGAAGTCACACCATGCATCGCCGCTCAAGGCCGCTACCTCCGCGCGGGGGAAGGCAACCAGGGCGGTGCGCCGCAACACCTCCGCCAAGGCCACGGCACCCTCGCCCGCAGCGAGCCGATGCTCCAGCTCCTGCAACGCGGCGCGGCGATAACGGTTGGCCTGCCAATGCCGGTAGCCGCGCCAACCGTACCAGGCCAGTAACACCAAAAGCGTTAACCCGAGCACTGCCCAGCCCCAAGTCTGCGGCAGCCAGGAAATCGCCTCCGGCTCAGGCACCGGCGGCAGAAGGTCAATCAACTCCGGCAGCATCATCGGTATGGCTGCCGGATCGGCTGGCACAGCGCTATCGGTAGCCATCAGCTATCTCCTGCCCCGCGTGACACCAAGCAAGCGATGCAGTTGCAGCACAGCGTCCTCACTGGCCGAGAGGGGCGCGATCGACAGCCCAAAGCGACGCTGCCAGTCCAGCAATTGTTCACGGCGCGCCTGTGAGACGCCATTCAACTCGCCCCGTACCTGTTCATTCGCCGTGCTCAGCAGCGCCTGTTGGCGCCCATCGGAGACCACCTGGCGCAGATCGTGGGGTAATTTCTCTGCGAGCGGATCGGTTACCGGCGCTAGCACCACGTCATTATGCTGACAGAGCGCGCTCAACAAGGATTCGCTGTGCGGGCCAATAACGTCAAAATCGCTCAGAACGATAATCAGATGGTCGCGCCGGGCCAGACGCGCAACAGACTCCAGCACCCTATCCAGCGAGGTAGGCGCTGGGGCGGCGGCATCGGCGTGCAGCGCCTGGTTGGCGGCGGCGAGCGCTTGCAGAAAGTGCATTACGCCGGCCCGCGAGCGCGCCGGGCGAAACTCCTCGACCTGGCTGTCGGTCATCACCACGCCACCAACCCGGTCCTGCTGCGCCAACACGGCGAAAGCCAACAAAGCGGCAGCTTCGGCAGCGGTTACTGACTTCATCGCATGCTGGCTGCCAAAAAACATCGACATACGCTGGTCCACCACGATCAACGCGGGACGGTCACGCTCTTCGGTAAACACTCGCACATGGGGCTCGCCAGTGCGTGCGGTTACGCGCCAGTCGATGTTGCGCACATCGTCGGAAGGCAGATAGCCCCGCAACTCGAGAAAATCTAGGCCGCGACCGCGCAACCGGGAACCGTGGCGCCCACTGAGTACGCTGCTGGCCGGTTGCCGGGGCAAGAGACTCAGGGCCTTGGCATGGCCTTCGAGCCCGCGCAGGTGCGTCAGATCAACATGTACGCGGGTATCAGCGACGTCGGGCATTGCACTCGCAGCCGCAGGTTCCGCCGGGCGCCGGTTAGGGAAAAACGCCATTCAGCTCTCCTTTGCCAACCTGGGGCAAACGCCCCGCTCACTCATGGCAAGGCCACAACGGCCAACAGTTGCTCAATCACCGCTTCCATATTGATGCCCTCACCCTGCGCCGCAAAGCTGAGGCCCAGGCGATGGCGCAGCACGTCGGGCGCGACCGCCTGCACATCTTGCGGGTCCAGATAGTCACGCCCGTTCAACCAGGCATGCACGCGGCCGCAGCGATCCAGTGCCAAACTCGCGCGCGGGCTGGCACCCAGCTCAATCCAGCGACCCAAATCTTCGGATAGCCGCTGCGGTGACCGCGTGGCATCAATCAACTCAGCCATGTAACGCTCCACCGGCTCGGCCACATGCAGTGCAGCAATCTCACGCCGCGCGGCGAAGATGGCACTCTGGGCTATCTGCACCGGCGCGGCAGACTTGCCACCCTGCTCTTGCGCCGCCTGCTCTTCGCTACGTACCAGACGAATGACTTCTACCTCGTCATCCACGCTGGGGTAGTCGATCAATACTTTCATGATGAAACGGTCCAACTGGGCCTCCGGCAGCGGATAGGTGCCTTCCTGCTCAATCGGGTTTTGCGTGGCCAGCACCATGAACAGGTCTGGCATCGGATGGGTTTTGCCGGAGACCGTCACCTGACGCTCTTCCATCGCCTCCAGCAGCGCGGACTGCACCTTGGCCGGTGCACGGTTGATTTCGTCCGCCAGCACCAGGTTGGCAAATAGCGGCCCTGGGCTGAAACGAAACACCGGGCCATCCTCGCTCTGGTGGTACACATCGCTGCCGGTCACGTCCGAGGGCAGCAAGTCGGGGGTAAACTGTATACGGCTGAAGTCAGCCTCAAGATGACGTGCCATCGCTTTGATCGCACGGGTTTTCGCCAAGCCAGGCAGGCCTTCAATCAACAGATTGCCGTTGGCCAGCAAACCGATAACCAGCCGCCGAACCACGGCTGCCTGCCCAATGATGGACTCGCCAATCGCTGCTTCCAGCGCTTCGATATCAGCTCGAAAACTCATGATTCATTCCCACAATAAGAAGTAGGTCAGTCGCTGGAACCCTTGGCACCCTGCTCTAGCAAGCCGCTGCTACGCGCGCATGCTGACTTATAGCTCTCTCGGCCGGTCGCCATGAAGCAATGCATCACTTTTCAGAAACAGAGTGAGGTTGCGTGAAGCAACCCGAAGGGAATTCAAGCCGACTGCTCAAGCCAGCACCCGCTGTTACACCAGCGGGTGCTAACAAAACACCTGGCCGGTTTACTGGCTGGCTGGAGGAGTTTTCAGTTTTTCCATCACCTTATCGAGGTTGAAGCTCGCTGCCTCCATGCGTGGCGGGTACTCTTCGAAAGTGCTCATGAAATCGGCAACATAAGACTGAGCCGGTACCAGCATAAAGGCGTGATCCAGCATCCAGTCATAATAGGTGTTGGACGTCAGCTGAGCCCGCTCATAGGGGTCGCGACGCAAGTTGAACATCAGCGGCATACGCAGCGGAGTGAAGGGGTTAGCCCAGACTTTCAAGGTACCTTCAGCCCGTTGCTCCATGAAGATCAACTTCCAGTCGTTGAAGCGCAGCGCAGTCAGATCACCGTCATCAGAGAAGTAGAAAACCTCATGACGCGGAGACTCTTCAGTCTCTCCAGTCAGGTACGGGAGGAAGTTATAACCATCCAAATGCACCTTGTACTCACGACCAATAGCCTCTGCCTCCCCGTCCAGCAATTGCTGGGTAATGTTTTCATTACCTGCCATGGCAAGGAAGGTTGGCAGCCAGTCCATGTGGTGCATGATGTCATTGGAAATAACGCCTTCCTTGATATGGCCCGGCCAGCGAACCATAGCTGGCACACGCCAGCCACCTTCCCAGTTGGTGTTTTTCTCACCGCGGAACGGCGTCATTGCCGCGTCCGGCCAGGAGTTCATGTGCGGGCCATTGTCGGTCGAATAAAATACGATGGTGTTGTCGGCAACGCCGAGATCGTCCAGTTTCTTGAGAAACAGCCCAATGTGGCGATCGTGCTCTACCATTCCGTCAGCGTACTCGTTCTGACCGGAGATGCCGCGCAGCTCATCCTTCACGTGGGTACGGAAGTGCATCCGCGTCGCGTTCCACCAGACGAACCAAGGCTTGCCTTCATCGGTTTTACGCTGCATGAAGTCCAGAGCGGCCGCCGACGATTCATCGTCGATGGTTTCCATGCGTTTACGAGTCAGCGGGCCAGTGTCTTCGATCTTGCCATCAGCGGTGGAGTGAATCACGCCACGCGGCCCGAAGGTTTCACGGAAGGTTTTGCCGTCGGGCATCTTCATGTCGCCAGGATAGTCAGGCAGTTCCGGCTCTTCCTCAGCATTGAGGTGATAAAGGTTGCCGAAAAACTCATCGAAACCATTGTTGGTTGGCAGATGTTCGTCCCGATCACCAAGGTGGTTCTTGCCGAATTGGCCTGTGGCATAACCCTCCGCCTTCAACAGTCCGGCAATAGTTGGGTCCTCAATGCTGAGGCCCTCTTTGGCGCCGGGCATACCTACTTTGGACAGGCCTGTACGGAACACACTTTGCCCCGTAATAAAGGACGACCGCCCCGCCGTACAGGATTGCTCACCGTAGTAATCGGTGAACATCATGCCGTCGTTGGCGATGCTGTCGATATTGGGCGTTTGATAGCCCATCAGGCCATGCGTATAGGCAGAAATATTGGATTGACCAATATCATCGCCCCACAGCACTAGAATATTGGGTTTTTCGGTTTGCTGGGCGGCCGCTGGGCCCGCCAATGCGCATAACAATGCCATAGAAAGCACACTGGTAAGACGCCGCGATGAGGGTGTTGTCTGCCGGTATTCCATTGCTATTCTCCATGCGAGTTAAAGCGCAGCTCAAGCGAGATCAGAAAAGCCGCACATACCCCGGCATAGACAGCCCAGAAGCTTTCGCCAGTGCGAATAGAAAAATTCACAAATGCAGATAAAAACCAACATTATCAGGCCAGCATTGGGCCAACCTATCGCCATTTTGAACCGCTAGTCGGGGCGCCCAGTGCCCACCACGAGCGGCTCGGTGATACACTTGCGCCTTTGTTTGCCAGCCAAGGACATCACCATGTGCGGAATCGTCGGCGCCGTCGCCCAGCGAGATATCACTCCCATCCTGCTTGAGGGTCTGCGCCGCCTCGAATACCGAGGCTACGACTCCGCCGGCGTCGCCGTGCTCACCAGCGCGCAACAGCTACTGCGCGTGCGCGCTGTCGGCAAGGTCGCCGAACTGGAAAAGGCACTGCAGGCGACGCCAGCCGTTGGCCACCTGGGCATCGCCCACACCCGCTGGGCCACCCATGGCAAACCGGCGGAACATAACGCCCATCCGCACCTGTCTGCCGGGCTGGCCGTGGTACATAACGGCATCATCGAAAACCACGCGCCGCTGCGCAAGAAACTGATCGACCTGGGCTACGTCTTCACCTCAGAAACCGATACCGAAGTAGTCGCCCATCTCTTGGCCCATCATTACAGTCAAAGCCAGGACATGCTCGGCGCCTTCCGCGCGACCTTGAATGACATCCACGGTGCCTACGCACTGGCGGTGATTCATGAGTCCGAGCCCAACACTCTTTATTGCTCGCGCATGGGCAGTCCGCTGGTGATTGGCGAGGGCAGCGGCGAGCGTTATCTGGCATCCGATCCACTTGCCCTGCTGCAGGTCACCGACCGCTTCCGCTACCTGGAAGAAGGCGACTACGCTCGCATCAGCCTGGATAGCTGCGATGTCTGGGATCGCAACGAGCAGCAGGTAGATCGCCCCATTACCCGTTATGAGCATGCCGCCCATAGCCTCGATAAGGGCGAGTACCGTCATTTCATGCTCAAGGAAATCTTCGAGCAGCCGCAGGCCATCCGCGACACCATCGCCGGCACCCTGGGTGACGACCATGTACTCACCGCCATTCTCGGGCCCGATGCCGAAACCCGCCTGGCCGACATTGCCAATATTCACATTGTCGCCTGCGGTACCAGCTACCACGCAGGGCTCGTCGCTCGCTACTGGATCGAAGCCCAGGCCGGCATCCCCTGCCAGGTAGAAGTTGCCAGCGAGTACCGCTATCGCACCGTCGTTGTGCCCAAGGACACCCTGCTGATTACCATCTCGCAGTCGGGCGAAACCGCAGACACTCTCGCCGCCCTGCGCTACGCCAAGGACCAGGGCTACCTCGCCACCCTGGCGATCTGCAACGTTGCCGGCAGTTCACTGGTGCGCGAAGCCGACTGGCGCCTACTGACCCACGCCGGCCCCGAAATCGGCGTCGCGTCCACCAAGGCCTTTACCACCCAGCTGGTCGCCCTGCTTTGGCTCACCACCGCACTGGCCCAGGCAAGCGGCAAACAGGAATTCGTCGCACGCAACGTCAACGCCCTACGCGGGCTGCCCGCCATGATCGAGCAGGTGCTCACCCTGGAGCCGGCCATCACCGAGCTGGCCCAGCGCTTCGCCAACAAGCACCACGCCTTATTCCTGGGCCGCGGCACGCACTACCCCATCGCAATGGAAGGCGCGCTCAAACTCAAGGAAATTTCCTACATTCATGCCGAAGCCTACGCCGCTGGCGAACTCAAGCACGGGCCCCTGGCCCTCGTCGATGACGACATGCCCGTGGTCAGCGTCGCCCCCAGCGACAGCCTGCTGGAAAAGCTCAAATCGAACCTGGAAGAAGTGCGCGCGCGCGGCGGCCAGCTAATCAACTTCGCCTGCGAGACCATAGAGCCGACCAGTGACAGCAGCATCCAGACAATTAGCCTGCCCTGGGTGGAAGACTGCATCTCACCGGTGCTTTATACTCTCCCGCTGCAACTGCTGAGCTACCACGTTGCACTGGTTAAGGGCACGGATGTAGACAAGCCAAGGAACCTGGCTAAATCCGTCACCGTGGAATAACACCCAACCCGGGAACAAAGCCAAGACCTAACCCTCAAAGCCACCGGCCCGTCAAGCGTCAGCCGAACTGACGGGCCTTAGTTATTGTTTTTGCGAGCATTGGCCAGCTACATAAGGTCACAAAACTTTAACCTTAACTAAACATACTGACTCGGCTTAAAATATGCATCGCATGCTCAGGCACCCTTAACATAGCCGACCTACCGCATGCTAGAGAGAGTCCTCAGGATGAAGACTGTAAATCCTGGGGCGGTAGCGTGCCTGAAAGCACCGTTTTGGCGCACAAAGACATCCTTTTCATTGACGTCACTTTATCGTCATATAAGAATGGCCTCTGAACACGCCAAGCTGACAAAAACAACCTGTCAGCCCAAGACCGAAGCCACGGAATAACCAAGGCAGAGAACAACAGTACCCATGTTCAAATCCATCCTCGTCGTCTGCGTAGGCAATATCTGCCGCAGCCCCATGGCTGAAGCGATGCTGCAGCAAAACCTGCAACATAAAGGCATCAAGGTCAGCTCTGCCGGCCTCGGCGCCTTGGTCGGCAAACCAATGGACGAAACGGCACTTGATGTACTCAAGGCGCACGGCGGCGACCACCCGAATCACAGCGCCCAGCAACTCACCCGCGACCTACTGCACAAAAACGATCTGATCCTCACCATGGAACCCAGACACGTGCACGACATCCTCGAGATGGCCCCGGAGGCGCGCGGCAAGACCTTTCTGCTGGGCAAATGGCAAAGCGACCAGAAAATACCTGACCCCTACCGCCAGCAAAAACCCGCGTTTGAACACGTCTATACTCTGATCAGCCAAGGCGTCGCCAGCTGGTCAAAACACCTATAAACACCCAGCGTCACCATCCTGGTTTTCCATTTAAGGGATTTCATGCAAAACAACACCCCCTCCCCTCAAGCCCCACAACACGACAGTGATGAAATTGACCTGCTGGCTCTGCTGGGGGCGTTGATAGACGGTAAGTGGATAATCATCGGATTTACGCTGGTTTTTGCTGTCATCGGTGTCGCTTATGCGTTGTTGGCGACGCCGATTTATCAGGCGAATGCGTTGATTCAGATTGAGGAAAAGTCCGGGGGCGGCCTATCCGCTTTTAGCGAAGTCGGCGAAATGTTCGGAGCCACCTCAAAGGCCGTTACAGAGATAGAGCTTCTAAAGTCGCGCGCAGTTGTCGGGCAAACCGTGCGTAATCTAAAGCTGGATATTACGGTTGAGCCAAACTATTTTCCGGTACTAGGCCAGTGGATAGCGAGACGTTTCACGCCAACGGAGCAACAACCCGTGGCTAACCCTTGGCTTGGCTTTAATAGCTACAACTGGGGCGGCGAGCAGCTAGATGTATTTCAACTTGAGGTTCCTGCCGATTACCTGGCAAAACCTCTCACGTTAGTGGTGGGAGAGAATCAAGCTTTTGGTCTGTATGACGAAGATGAGAACCTTCTGGTGGAAGGTAAAGCCGGTGAGCAGGTAGCGCGGGACGGATTCAAGGTCCAAATCCAAACGCTGACGGCCAACCCCGGAGCCGAATTCACCCTGACCAAAGCCCGCGAGCTCAACACCACACTGAGCTACCAAGACCAAATCGAAGCCACAGAGCGCGGCAGAGACTCAGGCATCATAGCACTCGCTTTGCAAAGTCCTGAGCCCAACCATGCGACGAAGGTTCTAGACGAAGTCAGCAAACTGTACGTGCGCCAAAACGTAGAACGTAACTCCGCTGAAGCAGCCCAGAGTCTGGAGTTCCTGAAGCAACAGTTACCGCAGGTACGCAAAGAGCTTGAACGTTATGAGCAGGCGCTAAACGACTACCAAACCAGCAGCAAGTCTGTCGACATTTCCATTGAAACACAGGCAGTGCTTGATCAGATTGTTGAGATCGACACGCTGATCTCAGAGCAAAACCTCAAGCGAGCAGAAATGGAGCGCCGCTTCACTCGCCAGCACCCATCCTACCAAGCCCTTCTGGACCAGATGGAGCAGCTCAAGCGACAAAAAGACGAGCTCACCAGCAAGGTAGAAGGCCTGCCAGAGACACAACAAGAGCTGCTGCGGCTTACGCGTGACGTGCAGGTTACCACCGAAGTGTACACGGCCCTTCTCAACCGCTCACAAGAGCTGGATGTAATGCGCGCAGGCACCGTGGGCAATGTCCGCATTATCGACGACGCCGATGTCAACATCGTCCAGCCCGTGAAACCCCAGAAAGCACTAATTGCAGTCATCGCAACACTAATGGGCGGCATAATTGGTGTTGCTGTAGTGCTACTGCGCCACGCTATGAACCGAGGCGTGGAAGACCCCGACGTTATCGAACAACTCGGCCTCCCGGTATACGCCAGCATACCCTTCAGTAAAGATCAGGAGCTCGTTGAAAACGTTGCCAACGGTAAACGCCAAGCGCCGTCAAATGCGCACTCGCTTCTGCTCGCCATCAGCAACCCGGCAGATCTGGCAATCGAATCGCTGCGCAGCCTTCGTACCAGCCTGCACTTCGCTCGCCTCGAATCAAAGAACAACATAATGATGATCTCCGGCCCTAGTCCTGGGGTCGGTAAATCGTTTGTTTCAGCCAACCTAGCGGCAATCATGGCGCAAGCAGGCCAGAAAGTACTGCTTATCGACGCAGACATGCGCAAGGGCTACATCCACAAAATGTTCCGCCAGGCGCCGGAAAATGGCCTGTCTGAGCTGTTGTCTACTCGCATTACCAGTGCAGACGCCATCTACAAAACGGAACTGGATAATCTGCACCTTATTCCACGAGGCCAGATACCGCCCAACCCGTCCGAGTTGCTCATGCATGCCAACTTCTCGAGCTTCCTGGATAACGTGAAGGACGAGTACGACAGCATTATTATCGACACCCCCCCAGTTCTCGCGGTAACGGACGCCAGTATTGTTGGCCGGCAGGTGGGCATGAGCCTTATCGTGACTCGCTTTGGCTTGAACAGCGCCAAGGAGATTGAAGTAACCAAACGCCGTTTTGAGCAAAACGACATTCAATTAAAAGGCGCCATTTTCAACGCTGTGGTGAAAAAAGCTTCTTCTTACGGTGCCTATGGTTACGGCAATTACGGCTATTACAATTACGAATACAAGTCAGACAAGTCCTGATCCGCCGCTCACTACAAAACGGCTGCTGTGCAAAACAGCAGTCGCAGAAGCATTCAAGCTTTTCACGGAAGAATCCCTTATTGTCCTCAATATAGTGTTCGCGGCCAAAAGCAATCCTGTTCTTATTCGGAAAATAAGCCGCAACCAAATCAAAGGAATACGCGTATGAAAATCGCCGTTGCAGGGACTGGCTACGTCGGCCTGTCGAACGCCGTGCTACTGGCTCAACACAATCAGGTCGTTGCGCTGGACATAGTGCAAAGCAAAGTTGACCTGATCAATGACCGCAAATCCCCAATTGCAGACGTCGAGATAGAAGACTTTCTCGCCAATCGAAAGCTAAATCTAGAAGCCACTACAGACAAAGCGACTGCTTTCACAGGCGCAGACTACATCATCATCGCCACGCCAACCGATTACGACCCGCAAACTAACTACTTCAATACTAAAAGCGTAGAGTCAGTTGTATCAGACGCCCTAGTCTTGAATCCAGACGCAACGCTAATAATAAAATCTACCGTCCCTGTTGGTTATACCCAGCAACTACGTGAAAAAACAGGCCATCCAAACATTATTTTCTCCCCCGAGTTCCTGCGAGAAGGTAAAGCACTGTACGACAACCTTTACCCATCGCGCATTGTCGTGGGGGAGCAAAGCGAACGAGCGCAAGCCTTTGCAGAACTACTTAAGCAGGGGGCGGTAAAGGAAGAAGTCCAAGTACTGCTAACCAACAGTACGGAAGCAGAAGCGATAAAGCTATTTGCCAATACCTACCTCGCCATGCGCGTTGCATACTTCAATGAACTAGATACCTACGCAGAGACACACGGTTTAGACACTCGCCAGATCATCGACGGCGTTTGCTTGGACCCACGCATCGGCACTCATTACAACAATCCCAGCTTCGGCTATGGCGGCTATTGCTTACCGAAAGACACCAAGCAACTACTCGCCAACTATCAGGACGTGCCAAGCAATATGGTACAGGCGATCGTAGATGCGAACCGCACGCGCAAGGATTTTATCGCCGACTCGATAATTAAAAAAAATCCGGAGACAGTGGGGATCTATAGATTGGTCATGAAGGCAGACTCTGACAACTTCAGAGCCTCCGCGATACAAGGCGTAATGAAACGCATCAAGGCCAAAGGGATCGAAATCATAGTCTACGAACCAACCATTGACGAAGAGACATTCTTCAACTCCAGAGTAGTGAACAACATTCAGGAATTCAAAGAACGCAGTTCAATAATCATAGCAAATAGAGGAACCGAAGAACTAAAAGACGTTGCCGACAAAGTATATACTCGAGACATATTTGGGAGCGACTAAAAACCAACTAGCTCCCATCTCGAAATACCTGCAAACAAAGCAACATAGAAACCAAACCGGCCCCAATACACGTGAAAAGAAACGCGAAGATCTCTGCCGCAAAAAAATACATACTTAATATACTATGGATATTCGGCGACAAAGGGGCATCTTTGTCTATAACCTTTTTGACCACAGTCGTAGTTGCTAGATACCTAGGCCCAAGCGACTACGGCACCCTGGCTTACGCCATTTCTTTAGGGACGCTTTTCGCAGTAGCTGGGCACATGGGCCTTAGTGGGTTGGTCGTACGAGAGCTTGTACGGCATCCAGATAGGTCTGAAGAAACACTGGGAACCTGTTTGAGCCTAAAGTTCATAGGCATGCTAGCCGGATTTCTCCTGCTATTAATTTACGCAACTATAACTGAATGGGAAGACACAACAAAGCTTGCAATGATATTAATCATTGGATCAGCAATGCTCTTCAACTGTTTCGACGTCATCGACTATTGGTTCCAGTCCAAAGTCAAGGCAAGATACATTACGATATCCAGGGTCGCCGGTATCGCAAGCGCCTCGATATTCAAGATATTGCTTTGCTTCACAGGCGTATCTCTCCTCTATTTCAGCATAGGGAATTTAATTCAATCGGCAGTAATCGCCGCGCTTTTTATTACTATATACAAAGCAACTACAGCACACAGCATCACCACATGGAAGTTCAATAAAGAGCGAGCAAAAAAGCTACTCTCCGAAGGCTGGTTAATATACGCGGGTTCTATTTTTGCAGTAGTAAACCTAAAGGCCGATCAGATAATGCTGGAGGCTATATCTGGCAGTAACGACGTGGGGATATACGCTGTCGCAGCCCAGCTCTCGGAGGCCATCTATTTTATACCCATTGCGATAGTTGGCACACTCTTCCCGAAACTAATATCGATCCACCAGAACAAAAAAGAATTCGAGGCAAACCTGCAGCGGCTATTCGACCTCCTATTCACTATAGCCATACTTATCGCCGCGATATTTACCTTCGCCGCCCCATTAATAATCTCCTTCTTCTTTGGAGCAGCCTATAGTGAAAGCTCTGGAATCCTTCAAATCCACATATGGGCCTGCATATTCATTTTCTTAAGAGCAGCGTTCTCAAAGTGGATAATTATCGAGGGCGCGCTTATCTTCTCATTAGTAACCCAAGGTTTAGGGGCGCTAGCCAATATCGTGTCAAACCTCTACTTGATACCAAAATTCGGTGGCGAAGGTGCGGCTTATGCAACACTGTTTTCTTACGCTGCATCATCTTACATTTCTCTAGCGCTATACAAAAAAACCAGACCTATTTTCTTTATGATGACGAAAGCATACCTATCCCCCCTCAGATACGCGCTACTGATAGCAAGTGGAAAGATGAAAAAATGACGCGCTCACTAAGTATTCACGAAATGAAGTCCGCATATCGAAAAGCCAGAAACCTATACTACAAAGCAGCGTCCAGCAGCACACTGCTCAGTGCCTTTCACTATGCTCTAATAAATCGCTCGTTTGACCGAGAGCATAAGGCAGTTCTTAGTGGGCAATTAGCTTATTATAAAGGGTTAAGCACAGACCAAAATAGCTACCCTTTGCTCAGAAGAAATATACATCGCTTAGAAAAGGGCTTGATAATGCGCCCACGAAGAAAGGTTTTTGCGGAGGCATTCATCGGGGAAACAGTAGAGTGCTACCGACAAGCAGTACAGTCTCCCTCAGCCAGGAAGAGTGAGCTGAAATGGGCGCACGATGTACTCAATGAGTATTTTGGTGTTGTAGAAATTCATGGGAAAATAAAATTAGCTTACGACGTTTTTACGAGCTGCCGTACCGCAATTGAACTCAAAACGCCACACAACACCTTGCTCCCTAGTGACTTCAAGCCCTACAAACATAGCAATCTTCCCAAGAGCAATATAACCTTCGATCAGATTCAGCACCTGTTTACCAAAAGAAGGTCTGTACGCTGGTACCAAGATAAAGATGTAGAAATAGAAAAAGTAACCGAAGCCATCAATATCGCTTCACTTGCCCCATCAGCATGCAATCGCCAGCCATATCGACACATAATCATAAAAGACAAGGACACCATCTCGAAAGTCGCTAACTTAGCGGGTGGAACAAAAGGATTTTCTCACAACATTCCCCTTCTGATAGTTTCAATTGGCGACCTGTCGGCCTACCCGTATGAACGCGATCGCCACCTAATCTATATAGATTCATCCTTGGCGAACATGCAACTCTTGCTTGCCTTGCAGACACAGAGCATTGACAGCTGTTCTATAAACTGGCCTGACATAAAGAGCAAAGACGAAGAAATAAGCAAAGCTCTAAAGCTACCACCTCACGAAAGAGTGATAATGCTCATGAGCGCAGGCTACGCACTGGACGACGGCGAAATACCATACTCGCAAAAGAAAAACTGGGAAGAAATAACCCAAATTATATAAAGAGCCAAAATGAAAACCATCGAAATTAAAGGTATCGGCATCCCGAACAAGGGCGCCGAGCTAATGCTTGCCTCTATACTAGAAGCACTCAATGATTCGAAAGAAGAGATCAGATTTGTAGTTGAACCAAACTCCAGCTACGCGAGTCGGTCAAGGTATTGCCTGTATCAAAAATCCGCACTGACAATAAAAAACAAAACTTACGACTTATCTCCATTCTTCCAGATCATCCCACAAAAGCTCAGATTAAAGTATGGGATAGTTACTGAGAGTGAAATCGACGTAATACTAGACGCTTCAGGTTTCGCATACGGCGACCAGTGGGGCTACCAAAAAGCGGAACAACGTTTGGCAAAGCGCATTACTGCATGGAAAAATCAGGGGAAGAAAGTCATTTTAATGCCCCAGGCTTTTGGTCCGTTTAAAGACGCCCGTCTCAAGTCCGCAGTAGCGAAAATACTAGAAAACTCAGATTTGATATTCGCGAGAGATAAAGTATCACTCCAGAGCTTAAACGAAATCTTACCAGGAAAAGCCGTATTATCCCCTGACTTTACTAATGCCATATCGCCTCCCGCCCCTTCCCGAGTCGACCTGTCCCAGTATTACTCCAGGCCATGCTTTATTCCAAATTCAAAAATGGTATCCATGGGCGAGTCAGACAAAAACAGCTATATAAAACTATTTGCGGACGCCATAAATATTTTAAAGGAAAAAGGCCTCTCGCCGTACCTCTTAATTCATGAAGGAGAAGGGGATATCAAGCTCGCACAAGAAATAAGCACGCTTACTCAAGACACAGAAATCCTGATGCTAGATAGCCCGATAGACATCAAGTACATTATCGGAAAGTCTGAGATGCTTGTTAGCTCTAGATTCCACGGACTCGTAAGTGGGCTATCACAAGGCGTTCCGTGCATCGCCACAGGATGGTCCCACAAGTATAAAGAACTGATGGCAGACTATGAGATGCCCAACCTCAGCATCTCGGCCAAAGAGAGTGAGCGTTTTCTATCATCTGTTCTGAGCATTTCGGAAGACAGCGAAAACCAGAAACTCCGGGGTGTATTACTCACTCAAGCAAAAATAGAAAAAGAAAAGACGTATGCGATGTGGGAAAAAGTTAAATCCATAATATTTAGGGCATAACGATGGCAACCGCATCCATAATCATCCCAACATATAATGACAACCAACAACTCGAACGATGCCTTAGGGCCTTAGAGCAACAGGACTTTGCTCGCAACGACTACGAGGTAATCGTAGTCAACAACAACCCCGAAAATCCGACACCCAAGGTCAGCGATAAAATCATAGTCATTGATGAGTCCAAGCCAGGATCTTACGCAGCCCGCAACAAAGGTCTTGAGATTGCAAAAGGAGACTACATATTTTTCACAGATTCCGACTGCATCCCCGGGTCAGACTGGATTTCCTCAGCACTGAGTTTTTTTTCTAGACAGAACGTGGATAGAATCGCCGGACACGTTTCGCTCTTCTACTCTAGCAGCTCGCCATCTATCTATGAAAAGCTGGACTACGTTACCGCTTTTAATCAAAAAAACAACGCTCAAAACGGTGTATCCGTAACCGCCAACTTGATCGTACGCAAAGAAGTTTTTGAAAAAGTAGGAAACTTTAATGCAAAGCTGCTATCAGGCGGAGATATAGAATGGAACAAGCGCGCAACTAAAGCAGGCTACTCTATAGTTTACAACCCTAACACCAGCGTCAGCCACCCGGCACGTGGCAGCTTACAGGAACTAAAGAGCAAAATGCGGAGAGTTGCTGGCGGAAAAGTATCTAACGGCAATCTAAAGCTCCTTAGAGCCATAAAAATATCCCTCTCCTCCTGGGACAACATTCGCAGCATATCGAAGTCCAAAGAACTTAATTTCAGCGACAAAATAAAGTGCATACTTATCGTCCAACTACTTAAATTCTACGGCACTCTGTGCGGCCTCCTGATACTGCTAAATCTCTCCTCACCACAAAGGAAGTAAGATGAGAAAAGTACTCCATATCATTACGCAAATGGAAGCAGGTGGCGCACAAGGGGCTGCTGTTAGAAACTCGATCAAATTCAGAGAAAAAGGTTACATCTCTTCCGTTGTTTTCCTCTACACCAAGCGACCGGTGTACAAAGACGAAGAAGACGTAATATCTTTATTCCCAGAGCAGCCCAAAAACCCACTACACTTGATCATTATAATAAAACGTCTTTTCTGCCTTATATTATCTGAACGCCCCTACGCAATCGTAAGCTACACACATTACGCAAACGTTATATGCGGGATCGTCGGTCGCTTTTGCGGGGTAAAAAAGATAGTAGCCTCACATAGAAACCCAGTAGATACTTACCCTACCATATGCAGACATATTGACAAGCTGATTGGCAGGCTTGGTTTCTACTCAAAAGCTATCACTGTTTCCAAGACCGTCCTTGACTCTTTCAAACACTACCCTACTGCCTATAAAAACAAGCTTACCTTGGTACTTAACGGAATCCCCCAAATACCAAAAGAAGATAACAAAAACTCTCGCTTCCGCAAGAGCAACGACAAGTTCAAATTTGTATCTACCGGCAGGCTACACCATCAGAAAAATCAAGAAACAATCATTCTAGCAATGCGCGACATACAGAATTCCGAACTTCATATCGCTGGAGATGGCGAGTTAAAAGAACACTTTAATCAATTAATCACCAAAGAAGGCCTTTCGGACAAAGTTTTCCTCATAGGTGAGATAAAGCCAAACGAAGTAGCAAGCTTCCTGTTGTCTGGCGACTGCTTTCTATTTCCTTCCAAATATGAAGCCTTCGGCTTCTCCGTTGTGGAAGCTATGTCAGCAGGACTTCCAATTATCTGTAGCGACATTCCGGCTATGCAGGAAATCGTCTCTGATAGCGGCATACGTATCGATACGTTCGATGTCGACGCATGGGCAGAGTCAATAAAAAAAATAACGTCAAGGCCCGAACTTAAAAGCGATCTATCAATTCGATCTTTAGAAAGATCCAAGCTATACTCTTTGGATACAATGGCAGAAGGCTACATTAAAGCTATCGAAAATGCATAACTACGATATCGGCTCTCTCAGCTCATTCGGCCCAGAAAAAAACAGGGCGCGCGGACTCATATTTTTTGGTCTTATCTTCATATGCATACTAGGCGCCACTTACGCCACCAGCTTGCTGCGCATCAACGCAACAGCATACTTAGAAATATTATTTATAATATCAGCTCTACTATGCACCACAACTGGTCGAATAAAATCGACCGCTCTAGGTATTGCTGCGATATCGACTATTTACCTTTCAACATCTTTTATATTTTCAACATTTTACACGAGGGCAAACCCGCTCGATTTCGCACAAGCGTTTAAAGCATTCTATTACTTAATATTCTTAGCGTTCTTTTCTGGAAAAAGATTCTTTGGAAAAGATGAGACCTCCGCACTATTCAAGATAACATTAACATTTTTCCTGCTGAAGTACTCCATTGATCGCTTTATCATGGGCGAGACCCGGCCAACTCTATTAGTCGAGAACAACTTCGAACTTATCTTTCTCGCACTGATGTTTTACCTCTACAATATCCACAACAAGAAAATAAGCCCCGCACTGACTGCGCTCACCATCGCAGTATTTATGCTTTCGGGTTCCCGATCGTCAATTGTATGTCTGGCTATCGCAATATTCTTCTCTCATGGAAAAAAAGTCGGTTTCAACACCATACTTTACCTGGCTGCGATACCAGTAATCGTATTTATTGCAGCCTTCACGTTCTCACAAAGACAAGGCGACGGCTTCGATCTAGAGTCTGTGGATAGGTATCGCTTCTTCTTGCAGTTCTTGTACTCCACTCGTGACTGGAGCTTATTAAACTATATCTTTGGCACAACTCCAATCACTCCGCTAGACCCTGTATCCTGCGGCGCGCTCTCATTTTATGAAAAGCTGTTTAGCTATGACGGTAGCTCTACTTGCTACTCAGTTATTTTGCATTCTTTTTTGCTTCGCGCAGTATATGACCACGGCTTTATAGGGCTAATCTTCCTATACCTGTCCACCTGGCTCCTTTTAAAAAACCTTAGCTTTACTCAGAAGATCTGCGTAGTTGGCATATTATTTTCTACTGGATTCTCAGTGTCTGCCCTAAACAACGTATATGTAGCAATTTCGATTGCAATCATCTCAAGCTCATACTTTGAAAATGATAGTCACCAAAAGAGCGTTCCCCACCCGACCTCATCGGGTACCAACTCGCCCCTCCGCTCAACAACCGATTAAGCACCAGAAGTGACTCAGAATGGCAAATTTAAAATCTAAAATCGGCAAGTTTGAGCCCAAAGAGCTCCGCAACCTCAAAGCTACCTTCCTTAACCCCTATTCGTATTTGCACTACCGAAGCGAGCCTGAAAAGTTCAGTGCGTTCGATACCATTTTTTTTGACGGCATTCTATTGGCTAAAGCAGCCTCTTTTCTATATCGACGACCTATTCCTCGCATCAGCTTTGATATGACATCATTAGCACCTAAGGTATTCGAATACGCTGTCGAACACGACAAGACCGTGGCTCTAATTGGCGCAGAACCTGGTGTAGTGGATGTCGCAGCACAGATTTATAAAAGCGAGTACGACAACCTAAAAATAGAAACAACAAGACATGGCTACTTTGAAAGCGAAGTGGCAGCGGCCGAGTACATACAAGAGCTAATAAAAATCAACCCTGACATCGTCATTGTAGGAATGGGAACACCTAAACAAGAAGAGTTCATCAGCAACCTTCTTTCATCAGGATGGGATGGCGCAGCATTTACCTGCGGCGGTTTTTTTCACCAAACCGCGTCAAAAGGGAAAAATTATTATCCAAACCTAATTAATAAGCTGAACTTAAGATTTCTGTACCGGATGTACGACGAGCCAAAACTAATAAAGCGCTACTTCCTTAGCTACCCAAAGTCACTGATTCTATTCGTACTCGACACAATAAATTCAAAATAAGCTCAGACTATAACAGCTTGGTGCGGCACTGCACTCCCGGGCTTCCTGCCAAGTCATGCGTGTCTTTACCCCTGAATTTTTTCACCTTCAACTAGAATGCGGCCCAAAATGAACAGTATTTCCTGTTTCAAAGCTTACGATATCCGCGGCCAACTCGGCACAGAGCTGACTGAAGATATCGCCTATCGTATTGCTCGCGCCTTCGCGCAATTCCTCAAACCTAAACGTATCGTTCTAGGTGGCGACGTGCGCGCCACCTCCCCTGCCCTTAAAGCAGCGCTCGCCAACGGGTTGCGCGATGAAGGGGTGAACGTTCTTGATCTTGGTCTGGCCGGCACTGAAGAAGTTTACTTTGCCACGTTCCACCTGGGCGTAGATGGCGGTATTGAAGTGACTGCCTCACACAACCCCATCGACTACAATGGCTTCAAGCTGGTGCGCGAAGGCTCCCGTCCCATATCAGCGGATACCGGGCTAGCCGATATCCGCTCCATGGCGGAATCCATGAGCTTCGACCTTGTCGACGGCCGCGATCCGCGCGTCGATGACGCTACGCGCGGTAGCTACGAATGCGTGGATACACGTCCTGCGTTCGTCGAACATCTGATGGGATATATCGATATTGCGAAATTTTCGCGACCACTTAAACTGGTGGTTAATGCTGGCAACGGCGCTGCCGGTCCCGCGGTGGACGCTATTGAAGCTGCATTCCAAGCAGCAGGCGTTCCTGTAACTTTCATCAAGATTTGTCATGAACCTGATGGCAGCTTTCCAAATGGCATTCCCAACCCAATATTGATCGAAAACCGCGACATGACGCGGAACGCTGTGTTGGAGCACAAGGCTGATATGGGCATAGCCTGGGACGGCGACTTTGACCGTTGTTTCCTGTTTGACGAGCAGGGACGTTTTATCGAGGGCTACTACATTGTCGGGCTACTTGCAGAAGCCTTCCTGCAGAAAGAAAAAGGCGCACGGATCATTCATGACCCCCGCCTGACTTGGAATACAGTGGAGCAAGTTGAGTCCAACGGCGGGGTCGCAGTCCAAACCAAAGCCGGGCACGCGTTCATCAAGGAGCGTATGCGCGAGGAAGATGCCATATACGGCGGCGAGATGAGCGCTCACCACTACTTCCGCGATTTTGCTTACTGCGACAGTGGTATGATTCCTTGGTTGCTGGTCGCTGAGTTGCTGTGCGTGAAGGCAAAACCGCTGTCCGCCCTGGTCGACGAACGCATCGCGGCTTTCCCGTCCTCTGGTGAGATCAACCTTACGGTGTCGGATGCCCCGGCAGTGTTGGCCGCGATTGAGCGTGCCTACTCTGAAAACGCCGAAGACGTAGATCATACAGACGGAGTGAGTATTCGCTTTGCGCAATGGCGCTTCAATCTTCGTGCCTCCAACACTGAACCGGTGATTCGGCTGAATGTCGAAAGCCGAGGCAACGCAGGATTGATGAAGGAAAAGACCGAGGAACTGTTAGCCCATATCAAATCCCTTTGATCACGGCGCTCCGCCAGGTTCTTGCTTTCCAAGGCCTGGCCCCCTTGCTCTTGCTGCACAGACGTTATTGATACGGAATTTTTCAGGTATGAAAGCATGATGCATAACCAGAATGGCATTATCCGCTCGAACGAACCCATGCTTGCCGTGCTGCATCGCTGGCTGGATATTCTGGTCATCGGCCTGGCCTTTGTGCTGGTGCTCTGGTGGCAAGACACCACCCTGCACCGCGATCACTGGATCAGTTTGCTTGTCACACTCTTCCTGTTTTATTTGATCAATGATTTCAGCCAACTGTACGGTTCCTGGCGCGGTGAAGAATCCTTCAAAGAGCTTCGCCAGGTTGGCGGTAACTGGGCGGTGGCCTTTGCCGGTATGTTCGTTGCCGATTATTTTCTGTTTCAGAACACCCGCCTGCCCGACATGGACAAGATCATCTGGTTTTCCACCGGGCTGATCGCACTGCTGTTTTACCGAGTGGGGCTGCGGCATACCATGCGCCAATTACGCAGCCGTGGTTACAACACTCGCTCGGTAGCGATTGCAGGTTCAGGGCCGCTAGGCCAGCGCTTGGCAGACAACATCGTGAGCACGCCCTGGATGGGGCTGAATCTGATGGGTTTCTATGACGACAAGTCCGGCGACCCTGTGCCTTTGGCAGGCACGCCCGTCTCTATTCCCACCAACGGTGACATGCAGGCACTGGTAAGAGATGCCAAGGCCGGTATCATCGACAAAATCTATATTACGCTGCCGATGCGGGCAGAGCTGAAGATCAAATGGCTGCTGGATGAACTCAGTGACAGCACTGCGTCGGTCTATATCATTCCTGATGTGTTTGTTTTTGATCTTCTGCACGCGCGCAGCGAGTCGATCAATGGCCTACCCAGCATCAGTATTTTCGACACGCCCATGGACGGCGCCAACCGTATCGTAAAACGCATTGAAGACATTGTTCTGTCCTGTATCATTCTGGCTCTGATCGCGTTGCCGATGCTGTTTATTGCCTTCTGTGTGCGCATGACGTCGCCCGGCCCGGCTCTCTTCCGCCAGAAGCGCTACGGCATTGACGGCAAGCCTATCGAAGTCTGGAAGTTTCGCAGCATGAAGGTCATGGAAAACGGCGGCAAGGTGACTCAGGCGACACGCAACGACAACCGCATCACGCCTTTTGGCGCCTTCCTACGCAAGACTTCCCTTGATGAGCTACCGCAGTTCATCAATGTACTGCGTGGTGAGATGTCTATCGTCGGCCCCCGCCCCCACGCGATCGCCCACAACGAGGAGTATCGCAAGGTTATTAGTGGCTACATGCTGCGCCACAAAGTGAAACCTGGCATCACCGGGTGGGCGCAAATAAACGGCTGGCGCGGTGAGACCGATACGCTCGACAAGATGGAGAAACGTATCGAGTTTGATCTCGACTACATCCGTAACTGGTCGCTGTTTCTGGATTTGAAGATAGTATTCTTGACAGTATTCAAAGGATTTATCAACAAGAATGCCTACTGAGACTCCTCAGTGGATATATTCGACCCCAAATAACCAGATTAAGTTATCAAGTAGAAGCAAGGAAGCAAAATGAAATACAGGCCACATATCGATGGACTGAGAGCACTAGCAGTTATACCTGTCGTCATGTTCCACCTAGGCAGCAGCCTTATGCCAGGCGGATTTGTTGGGGTTGATGTATTTTTTGTCATCAGCGGATACCTAATCACAACAATATTGATCGATGACATCAACTCATCAAGATACTCGCTACTAGAGTTTTATAAACGCCGAATACTCAGAATCCTGCCCGCTCTGTGTACTGTCGTCGCATTCACATTATTACTCTCTAGCTTCCTAATGCTTCCCGCCGAACAAAGAGAGCTGGGCAAATCAATAGTAGCGACATCAAGTTTTATTTCCAACTTTTACTTCTGGAGCGAATCCGACTACTTCTCTGCTCCTGCAGAAAGTATGGCGCTACTGCACACATGGTCATTAGCAGTAGAAGAGCAATTCTATATATTCTTCCCAATCCTACTGCTAGCGTTGTCTAAATATGCAAAAAACCACATCACCCTAACAATAACGCTACTTTCTTTTATTTCGCTCTGCCTGTGTCTATTGCTAACTCCACAGCACCAAGACATCGCTTTTTACCTACTTCCTACTCGCGCTTGGGAGCTAGGCATAGGAGCACTTTTGGCCATCTGGCTTTCAAGTCGTCCCGATACCAATAGGAGAAACCCAGCTGTTGCCCTAGTTGGAATTCTCTTAATTTTAGCCCCGATTTTCATGCTAAAAAAAGAGTCTATATTTCCAGGCTGGAACGCACTTTATCCCACAATTGGAGCAGCGTTGCTTATCGGCTGGGCAAATGGAACCACCATTGGCCGTATACTTTCCCTAGCTCCTGTCGTCTGGGTAGGAAAAATCAGCTACAGTTTTTACCTCTGGCACTGGCCACTAATTGTTTTCTGGAAACTTGAGTACGGACAACATTTATCAACGACAGAAAAGGTCCTACTGTTCTTCCTCTCTATTGCGCTTGCAGCCGTATCAACGCACTTTATTGAAAAGCCATTTCGATCACAAAAACTACGCCAAACTTCTGCCAAAACAGTTGTTATGGTAGGCGTGCTCCCCCTGTTGGCGATGGCGGCACTGGGTGCACTTGCATCACAGAAATATCTTACGTTCAGGTCACTTCCAGATCATGTAAGTAGCACAGCGTCGGCGATTGACTATCGTACTTGGCCCGACTATCAACGGCAGTTTAGAACCGGACAATGCTTCCTCGGGCAGGCAAACAACGGGCTCGCAGACTTCATCCCTAGCCTCTGTACAAGCGTTCAAAGCTCAAATCCTAACATCTTGGTCATTGGCGACAGTCACGCAGCACAGTTTTGGGGAGCTTTTACTGAAATACTGCCTGATATCAATATTATGCAGGCCACTGCCTCTGGGTGTAAGGCGCTTATCGGCAGCCCGGGCCAAAAGCGCTGTACTGAGATTAGGGACTGGGTTTTCGAGGTTTTCTTACCCAGCAATCACGTCGACGCGGTTGTGATTGCCGGACGCTGGACAGAGAGCGACTTGGAGTATTTACCAGACACCATAAATCAGCTGGAAAAATTCACAAACTCCGTCATTGTGGTTGGCCCTACCGTTGAATATCAGGGGCCGCTCCCAACCCTTCTAGCAAGAAGTCAATTGAAAGAGCAAAGTTTTAATTTTTCTGAACACCTGACCCCGGGACGGATTGAAGTCAACGAAGCCATGCGGAAAATGACCGAAGAATCAAACGCAACCTACATCGACATTTTGTCCACTCTATGTCACAACGGCGAGTGCACCCTTTTCGCAAAGGATCATGTCCCAATGCAATTTGACTATGGCCACCTTACACTGTCCGGTGCGGTTCAGGTTCTTCAGGAACATCGATCGACTATATTGGAAGCAATTCCCTCACCTACCCATTAGGGCGGCCACAACTTATCGGCCTTTGAGATGAGGTTCCTAACAAAGAGCCTCGTCACTTTGCTTCTCAGCCACACCAAATTAAAAATACTAATCTAAGCAACCACGCACTAATCCAAAGGTTGATTTTCAAAATGCCCAGCCAACCTAATCCTGTTACCTTAATTACTGGCGGTGCCGGCTACATCGGCACCCACACCTGCATTCAACTATTGTCTGCCGGCTACCAACTATTGGTACTGGATAACTTCAGCAACAGCTCGCCCGAGGCGTTGCGCCGTGTACAGTCGATCACCGGCGTCCAGGTGACTTGCGTTGAGGGCGACATCAACGATGCCGCACTGCTGGACAGCCTGTTTGAGCAGCACGCCATTGATGCCGTGATTCACTTTGCCGGTCTCAAGGCCGTGGGTGAGTCCGTTGCGCAGCCTTTGCGTTACTACCACAACAACGTCAACGGCACCGTCACCCTGTGCCAGGCGATGCAGCGTGCGGGTGTTTTCAATCTGGTATTCAGCTCGTCTGCCACGGTTTACGGCGATCCGGCATCACTACCCATTCGCGAAAACTTTCCCACCAGTGCGACCAACCCCTATGGCCGCTCCAAGCTAATCATTGAAGAGATTCTGGGTGATCTGTACACCTCTGACCCGCGCTGGAACGTTGCATTGCTCCGTTACTTCAACCCGGTCGGTGCCCACCCCAGCGGGCTGATTGGGGAAGACCCCAGCGATATCCCCAATAACCTGATGCCCTACATTGCGCAGGTAGCCGTTGGACGTCGCGAGAAACTGAGCGTTTTTGGCAGCGATTACCCCACGGTGGATGGCACCGGGGTGCGCGACTATATCCATGTCATGGATCTGGCAGCCGGGCACGTCAAGGCGCTGGCTTGGTTGCAGCAAGACCTGGGTATCAAAGCGTTCAATCTGGGCACCGGGCGCGGTTATTCGGTGTTGGAGATGCTCAAGGCCTTTGAGCAGGCGTCCGGCAAGACGTTGGCGTACGAGCTGGTCGCCCGCCGCCCCGGCGATGTCGCCAGCTGCTATGCCGACCCGGCGTTGGCAGAGCAGGAACTGGGCTGGAAGGCAACATTGGGTATTGATGCCATGTGCGCCGATGGGTGGCGGTGGCAGTCGCGGAACCCTGACGGCTATCGTGCGTGAGCGCTAGCGTAGGCTACCGTCCAAGTTAATTATCCGCCGACATCCTCCGCACCACGGTGCCCAAAAAGTACAAATAAGCGATTCGGTTAAACATAAACTTAATGGCAGACAGCCGAGATAAGACATGACGCGGGAAAAACACTTCAGAGACGACATCAACGGCCTTCGAGCTTGGGCCGTTGTCTCAGTAATATTGTTTCACTTCGGCGTCGCCGGGTTCAGTGGCGGATTTGTCGGGGTAGACATATTTTTTGTAATATCCGGCTACTTGATGACCGGCATCATAATTAAAGGGCTTGAAAAAAGTTCTAACGAATCCAAAAACGAATTCTCCCTCATTCAGTTTTACTTGGCGCGCGCGCGCAGGATTATTCCAGCGCTACTTGCCCTATGTGTTGTTTTACTAGTAGCCGGCTGGTTTTTCCTGCCAGATTCTGAATACCGATCCTTAGGGACACACTCCACGACCGCCCTTGCGTTTCTATCGAACTTTAAATTCTGGTCCGAGGCAGGTTATTTTGACGTAGCCTCACACGAGAAATGGCTACTACATACCTGGTCCCTATCCGTCGAGTGGCAGTTCTACGTGCTGCTTCCGATAGTCCTGTTCTTGACTTGGAAAATAGCCCCAGGACGTAAGCCCCTCGCTTTAGTTATTGCTGCTGCGCTGGTGGCCTCCTTCTCGCTTTCCGCTTTCACTTCTGCCACCAATCCCAGCGCAGCTTTTTACTTGCTACACACGAGAGCTTGGGAGATGCTGACCGGAGGTATGGCTTTTCTTGTACAAGACAAAGTCCTACTTCCAGAGCGGCTGCGTAAGCTTTTATATAGCACAGGGTTCATCGCAATAACTTTATCAATACTTGTATTTGATAGCCTAACTGTATGGCCGGGAGCAGGAGCCGCACTACCAGTTCTTGGGACGGCAGCAGTAATCTTGGCAGCACGTCAAAATGCAGTTCTTACCGGACACCCGATTTTACAGCGCCTTGGCGACTGGTCCTACTCACTTTATTTATGGCATTGGCCGCTATCCGTAATTCTTGTGTACCTCAGTCTACAGACAGATATAGCTTCTATTTTAATCTGCCTTACACTTACCGTAGGGCTGGGCTGGGCGTCGTTCCGGTATATCGAGACGCCTGTAAGAAAGCTTTCAACCAGCCTATCAACAATGTATACCATCGCAGCATTCTCCACTGCAGTCTTTGCTGCGGCCTTGCCCGGTGTTGCCATATATCTAAAAAACGGGATGCCTGGTCGACTAGACCCAGTGATCTCCTCCGTTTTTGCGGAGTCACAAAATAAAAACCCCAGAAGAGATGAATGTCACATCAATGGAGGAATGGCGGTCCCTGAGTGCACGTACGGAGGCGAAGACCTTGGCGCCATTGTCATAGGCGATAGCCACGCAGCAGCAGTCATCCGCTCAATTGAAAAGTCTCTACCTGAAGAACGACTTCATGTGTTGGATTGGACTCTAGCAAGCTGCCCAACCATTTTCGGATTAAAGCGCATAAATGACAGCTCATATATGTGCGGTGACTTCCTGAGTGAAGCCTATTCCAAACAAAAAGCAATTCCGAACGGCATACCACTAATCGTGGTTAACAGGCTAGCCAGCGTCATGCATGGCCAGAATGAAGTACCAGAAGCACTCCGCGGCGAACCAGACAGATACGTCAACGAAATCAGCGAGAGCTGGCCAAACAATCGACTCCAAGACTTGCAGACCGGTTTTGTAGAGACTATCTGTGCCTTTTCAGAATACAGGCCCGTTTATATTGTAAAACCTATACCCGAACTGATAGATGACGTTCCTAAAACAATGGGACGAGCACTGCAGACAGGCAACAATATCCGGGTCAGCATTTCTCTTGAGGAGTATGGGGAGCGCGAACGCTTCGCTATTGAAACCCAGAAGCTCGCAGCAGAGCAGTGCGGAGCAACGCTGCTAGACCCTACCCCGTATTTGTGTAATTCCGGGCGCTGCTGGGGCGATGTAGAAGGGCTCCCCATCTACTACGACGATGACCACCTTAGCGAACGCGGCGGCTCACAGTTAATACCAATGTTCAGAGAGGTCTTTAACTAGAAAGGCTTCAGGCACGCCGTTACCCCAATGTATGAACTCTACCAGAGCTAGCAATAAACGCGGCCGCTAGAAGTGTCCAGGAAATCCGGAGCATTCCAGACATATGTGCCGACAGCTGGCGTGGCGCAGGCAATCGCGGAATCCGAATGGCTATCCTGACTGAGCAGCTGCCGCGCCAAACAAAAAAGCGGCGCTCCTTTTTTGGAAGCGCCGCTTTTTTGTCTGGAGCTGAGATTGACTTGCTGAGACGGTGGAGCTCCACCTCTACTATCAAAGCTCGCTGACCTGGCGACCTTGCCCTGCCGATGGACGCTTAAGCTAATTATTGCGCGTTGATGAAGTCGATAAGTCCTAAAGTAGAGCTATCAAGAGGGAATTCCGGCTGTTCTTCCTTGCGAATCACGCCAAGCGTCTCGGTAGCGATTTTTTTGCCCATCTCCACGCCCCATTGATCGAAGGGGTTGATACCCCAGATCACCGCTTGCGCAAACACCTTGTGCTCATAAGCCGCCAACATGGCGCCCAGGCTGAAGGGGCTAAGCTCTTTCATCAGCAGGGTTGAGCTGGGCTGGTTGCCACGATAACGCTTGTAGTGCGGCAGCTCGCCCTCCCCCTCCAATGCAGCCTCACCCAATGCCAGCAGACGTGACTGTGCGAGGCAATTAGCCAATGCCAGCTCGTGCTGTCGAACCAATTCAAGCGAGTCTTCGCTGTGGGTGGGTTCGTGGTAGCGCAGGGCCGGCGCAATAAAATCGCAGGTCACCACCTCAGTCCCTTGATGCAGCAATTGGTAGAACGCGTGTTGTGCATTGGGGCCAACCTCACCCCAGAGCACCGGGCAAGTGTGCAACTGGACCAGCTCCCCGTCGCGATTGACCGACTTGCCGTTGGACTCCATTTCGAGCTGTTCAAGGTAGGCTGGCAGTTTTTCCAGGCGTCCATCGTAGGGCAGGATGGCCTGTGCGTTAATGCCTAGACAGTTGGTATTCCAAACTCCGATCAGCGCCATGAGCACTGGGATATTGCTCTGCCAAGGTGCATTACGGAAGTGATTGTCCATCAAGTGGGCACCGGCCAACAGGCGGCGGAAGCCCTTCATGCCGATACGCAAGGCTATGGGCAGGCCAATGCAGGACCACAACGAGTAGCGCCCTCCAACCCAGTCCCATATCTGTAGTTGATTCTCGCGGTGAATACCCCACTCGCTCATCTTATCCGGCTTGGACGACACGCCGATAAAATGGCAATGCAACAGCCCCGCGCATTTACCAAGAGAACGCTCAAGCCAAGCCAAGGCCGTGTTGGCGTTATATAGCGTATCGACCGTGCTGAAGGATTTGGACGAGACGATGAACAAGGTATTTTGCGGGCGTAGCTGCTTGAGCAACTGCGCCATCTGACTCCCGTCCATCGACGAGGCAAAGTGAATACCCAGCGAGCGGCTGCGCTTGAGCGTAAAGTCGTTCAGCGCCCGGCTCACCATCAATGGCCCTAGATCAGAGCCGCCCACGCCGATATTAACCACGTCCGTGATGGGCTCGCCGGTCATGCCGCGCCACTGGCCGCTGTGAATTTTATCGACCATGTCAGCCATCTTGTCCAACTGCTCCTGCACGCCTTCCAGTACGTCCCGGCAAGATTCATATTGCACATCGTCCACCGGGGTTCTCAGGGCCCAGTGCATGGCAGCTCGATCTTCAGTGTTGTTCACCGCCTGGGTGCTGAACAACTTCTCGGTCCACCCTTTCAGGTCACAGGCATCCGCCAAAGCAAACAGTTTGTCCAGCGCCAGGCTGTCCAGGCGTTGCTTGCTGAAATCCAGCAGCAGTGGGCCATGACTTACGCTAAAACCGCTGAAACGCTGGGAGTCAGCTCTGAAAAGTTCAGCTATATGCAGCGGCTTGAGCCGCTCAGCCTGCAGATTAAGCTCTGCCCAGGCCTGCTGCTCGGCCTGGCTGCCAGTATCGGGTATGGCTTTGAATGCATTCATTCCGTTGTCCTTAGGGCTCAGCGCCCTACCCCGTAATAGGTGAAGCCATGCTCACGCACGTAGCTTGGGTCATAAATATTGCGACCATCCAATAACACCTTTTGCCGCATGATGGCGGCCAGCCGATCCAGATCGGGGCTCCAATACGCGCGCCACTGGGTAAGCACAATCAGCGCATCAGCCCCCTCTGCAGCGGCATAGGGGTGGCTGGCATAATGCAGCCCTGGGTGGTGACCATAGCGCTCCAGCAATGCCGGCAGCGCTTCAGGGTCGTGCACCCGCACCTTGGCACCCTGCGCCCAGAGCGCATCGAGCATTCTGATGATGGGGGCGTTATCAATGCGGCCGGTGTCGGGCTTGAATGCCGCACCCCAGATAGCCACGGTACGGCCTTTCAAGTCGGTGCGGTAGTGCTGCCAGAGTTTGCGAAACAAGTACTCTTTTTGCCGCTCGTTGATCTCGATCACCTGGTTAAGCAGGGTTGAACCCACACCGGTTGCGTCCAGTGTATCGACCAGGTTGATCACGTTAGTGGAGAAACCGGGGCCACCAAAGCCAACGCCAGGATAAAGATAGGTAGGGCCGATTCGCGGATCCGCTGCCACACCCTGGCGCACGTTCTCCACATCAATACCGAGTGAGTCAGCCAGGTTTGCCATGTCGTTCATGAAGCTGATTCGCGTTACCAGCATGCCGGTAATGGCCAGCTTGGTGAACTCCGCTTCACGTGGCGTCATCACCAGAAAGTGGTCGCTGTCGCGATTGAATGGGCGGAAAATCTCCTTGACCAGCAACTCCGCGTAGCCATCGTTGCAGCCAAGGATGATTTGCGGTGGCCGTTGCATGCCGGCAAGGGCGGTGCCCTCCTGCAGGAAGTCTGGCAATGCCACGGCCGCGCTTTGACTGTGCGCTATACCGCTTTTTAGCGACTTATCCAGCTCTTCGGTAGAACCGACAGCAAAGGGCGACTGATTGACAACCAGCCAGCGACGACCATCAACTGCAGCCAGACGCTCTACAATAACATTCGCTTGTGGCGCCTCATCGGTATCCAGCGCAAGAAACACCGCTCGGCTATCGGCACCGGGCAAGCCATCAAAATCACCGTAAACCAATCGCCCTTCCGTATGCTCATTACTGATGAGACGCCGCAGCCCGGGCTCACTGTAAGCCACCTTGTTGGCGATGACCTGCTGCCGTATACGGCCTTGTGGCATACGCAGTACTACATCGTGCCCTGTCGCCGCCATGCAGGCCGCAGTTACCAACGCCGGGAGGGTGTCTCCATACAGATCGATTTGCATGCTGCCTCTCCGGCTCAGACGTCACATTGTCGAATAAGCTCGGCAAAACCGGAGCCAACCTGCGGGTGCCGCAAGCCGTAGGCCAGGGTTGCCTGCAAATAACCCAGCTTGCTGCCGCAATCGTAGGTCACACCCTGCATCCGGTAGGCCTCAACCTGCTGTTCCTGCATGAGGCTGGCAATGGCATCCGTCAATTGAATCTCGTTACCCGCTCCAGGCTTGGTCGTCTCCAGTAATTCGAAGATACGCGCCGGCAGCACGTAGCGGCCTACTACGGCCAAATCCGAAGGCGCTTCGCTCTGCGCCGGCTTTTCGACCACACCGGTCATGACCTGGCTATGCCCGGCCACCGGGGCTTCGCCGTCGAGCGCAACCACGCCGTACTGCGAAACCCGCTCCATGGGTACCTGTTCGACCATGATCTGTGCCCGCCCCGAATGCTCGAAACGCTGATTCATGGCCGCCAAATCGCCCTGGCTGCCTGCTGCTTGATGGTAGGCATCTACCAAAACATCAGGCAGCATCACTGCAAAGGGATTATCGCCTACCACTTCACGCGCGCACATCACCGCATGGCCCAGGCCCAACGCTTTACCCTGACGCACACTGATGACCCTGACATCGGCTGGCAAAATGGAACGCATTATCTGCAGTAACTCGTCTTTACCACGGCGCTCGAGTTCAGTTTCAAGCTCGTAATGCACATCAAAATGATCTTCAATGGCGCGTTTGGCCGAGTGATTAACCAAAACAATTTGCTTGATACCCGCGGCCACCGCTTCGTCAACCACGTACTGGATAACGGGCTTGTCTACTACGGTGATCATTTCCTTGGGAATGGCCTTGCTGGCGGGCAGAAAACGGGTACCAAGGCCTGCTACGGGAAGTACTGCTGTTTTTACTGACACAATAAATTCCTTTTACCAAAATTCAATATTGAGTGCCGGCCTCAGGAACACAAGAGACCGTAAAAAACGATTTATCTTAACTGTCAAACTTTTCAAGCATACGTTGGGCCAGCGAATGCACGGGTAGGCGCCGCCCGAGGTGGACTGGATGGTTTAATGGCTCGCAGTGGAACCTTGAGCTTCTGCTCACGATGCAACAAATTGAGCAGCAAGATGGCCCGCTCATCGCCGTCAGGCCGTAAAAAAATGGCCTCAAGATCGCTAAAGGGACCTTCGGTGATGCGTACGCGATCACCGCTGTGTAACGCGGGGGACACGGGCTCTATATCGGCGAGGGTCTTGATGCTGTAGATGATGCCGGCCGACACTCGGGCTGGGTCTTGACCGAAGCAGACCAGGCGCGAAACACCACGCGTGGAGCGAATCGCAAACCAGTTATCCTGCATGCGATCCAGGCGGATGAATAAATAACCCGGAAACAGCGACTCTTCCAATTGCACTCGCCGCCCGCGGCGCAACACTTCCACCTTGTGAGTCGGGCGGTAACAGGTGAAGCCCTGATTACGCAGGTTGAGCTCAGCTCGCTCATCCTGCTTCGGCTTGCTCTGGATCAAATACCAGCATGCGGCTGGCGACGTTACCTCAGACATCCTGTCTCGTTGTCGGGTGACGCCACCCGAAGTTGCTGCATTGACTTCGCTCATTGCCCACCTACTCCATGCCTGATGGCGTGACAGGTCCAGCGGCATGAACTCGTGAGATTTGTGCTGTGCGCATCATATCCGTGAGCAGCCAACCTGAACAAGTCTTGACAGAAACACACTGAAAGGCTTTACGTGCCATGAATGCCCGCGCATGGCACGCAAAGCCATGCAGGCACTATGCCAGACTCATGCACCGCCCGTTAACAAATCTGGCCTTCACCAACAGAAGACAACACAGTGAACCAAAGAATTCCTAGACGGCTTCAATTTCGTGAACGCCATCGCACAAAGACCTCTACCCAGCCCCTATGAACGAAAAAAGCCAATAGCTCTATTGCATCACAGTAGCTGCCAGCCTAAAGTCAGCAGAAGCGCGATTACATAGCAAAATATCGCAACATTTTTAAACCCAAGCGAACTGCAACAATCAGGCGACATAATGATCAAAGTCGTTACCCTAACGGCATAATCCTCTATCTCTAACCACCGTATTGCAGCCGCATTAATACGCTGGCGAGAGGAAATTAAGCTAGACTGGGGTTTCTATTTGTAAGCAGCTGCGTATAATCAATTTTGAATTCCGATTGACAAGGAGACGAGTTATGAAAAAACAAACTTTTGCTTTGGTGGCCAGCGGCCTGCTGCTCGCCTCTTCTGTGGCCTTTGGTCAAGCTACTGGCGATGCTACAGTGGGCAGCGGCACTGGTGTTGACACTACCGGCAATCCGCCACCCACTCAAACTCCGGTTGGCAACCCTGCTGCAGCGGGTGGCGCAGCAGGCGGCGTAGGAGCCGGCGGCGTGGCTCTTGGCACCGCAATCGTCGCTGGCGCTGTTGTGGCTGCCACTGACAGTGGTGATGGCTCCTCTGGCACCACTGGCACTACCGGCACTACCGCTACTGCTCCCTGATTTTGAGCAATAGTAAATCTAAGGCCACCTGAGACATTGTTTCGGGTGGCCTTTTTATTGCCTGCATTCCGTAACAACATAAAAGACAAGAACCTCGACCATGAATCGTTTCTCTTTTGCCGCTCTGGGCACCTCAGCACTACTTCTGCAAGCCTGCATGTTTTCGCCGGGTATGCATATGGACACGGATCGCCTGCTAGCCGAGGACTCTGTGGAAGAAAGCCTGGTCGAGATGGTGCAAATTACGCCCAAGGTGCTTGCCCAGGAACAGGCAGTCGCTACCAATAGAGCAGTCCCCCAAGAATTGCTGAACTTTGTGCCTGAGAACTACCGTCTGGGCCCTAATGATTCGCTTTTTATCACGGTTTGGGATCACCCCGAGTTGACCATTCCAGGCGGGCAGCAACAAACCTCCTCGGCCAACTCTCGCGTAGTTAGAGATGACGGCACCTTGTTTTACCCTTTTGTTGGCAGCATCAAGGTCGCTGGGTTGACCCAAGAAGAACTACGCAAGCTGCTTAGCGACAAGCTGTCCAGGTATATCGAGCAGCCTCAGGTCGACGTTAATATCCTTGAGTACAACAGCCAGAAAGTCACACTCAGTGGAGCTTTTGTTACCCCTGGCTTTCGTGAAATAAACTCCCAGCCATTAACTTTGCTACAGGCTGTTGGCGAAGCCGTTATCGACAATGAGCGTGCTGACCTATCCACCTTGAACCTGATACGGGACGGTCAGGTTTTCACGCTGGATTATGACTATCTCACCAGCCATCCTAGCGCAGTGGGCAGCGTCTATCTTAAGGCCGGGGACAAGCTGCATATGGGGCTGAACGATGCCCGCAAAGTGTTCATCATGGGTGAGGTACCTCGCCCTGCTGCGCTTTCCTACAGCACCAGCCGTATGACCCTGAGCGAAGTGCTGGCCACTGTCGGCGGGCCGTCGCCGACTTCTGCCAGTGGCCGCGAGGTCTACGTGATTCGCGGCGTGGAAAACTTGGAAACAGAAAAAGCGACCATCTTCCAGCTAAACGCCCAGTCCCCTTCCGCCTTCATCCTCGCTGACCAGTTCGAAATGCAGCCGCAGGACGTGGTATTTGTTGGAGCCGCCGGCATCACTCGCTGGAATCGCTTTGTCAGCCAGCTATTCCCCAGTGCGAATATCTTGGGCACTGCCGTAAATATCGGCAATGATTACAACGACTTATCAAACAACAATTAAATAAGGCGACCCTGTGAATTCGTTCTATCGCAGGGGCCCGCTGGCCCTGCTTTTCCTTGCTTTGGGTGGCTGTAACTCGCTTACCGCCACCACGATTGAAACTATCAATCTGGCTATCAAAGGCGACCTCAACAAGATTCCGCTGGAACAAATCACAGCAGTTGAAAATGATAGCCTCCTGATAAAGGCAGGCCAGGCCGAAGGCCTGTATGTACGCCAGGAAAGCTACGACGGCAGAACCGACTGGGTGGGTTTGAACGAAAACGTGCAAACCAATCATGGCCGGCTGACGCAGTTGGTCGGTTACGCCAATGACGTGCTTGCGCCGCTGAACGAGCAGGACCCCTTTTCTCAAGGCCTGTTGAACGTGACTGAGGGCACACAGGTGCTGCGGCATGTCGACTACCCGCTGGCCTATCAAAGTGGGTTGGAACAATACGCAACCTATAACCAGGGCCCTTACGAACGAATCCAGGTACTCGACCAGTTAATTGCCCTGCAACGCGTCGATGAGCAAATCTGGATGCCGCAGCTGAACTACGAAGCCACCAATTACTACTGGGTAGACCCGAATAACGGGCATATACGCCGCAGCATTCAACACATTGCCCCGGAGTTGCCGGCACTGGACATCACGTTGGTACGCCTCCCCGCCACGGAGCGGCCACAATGAGTAGAATGGCGACGGCGCTTGCCAAGGCTCTGGTGCTGACCTGCTGCGCTGGCACTACTGCTCTTGCTGAAGCACAAACAGTGACCGTTACCGGTGCGGTAGCCCACCCTGGCGACTTCGCGTGGCAGCCCGGCAGCCGCCTACTGGGCGCTTCTGTGGTAGCGCAGGTGAACCAGGACGCCTGGTATCAGGGGGCGGCACTGCTACGCAAAAGCGCCATGCGCGAGCAGCGCAAACTCAAACGCGGTATTGAGTTCGACCTGCAAACCGCGATCGTCGAGGCTCGTGCCAATAACGCAACCTCCACTGTGGAACTTCTCCAGCGCTGGTCACAGCGGGTGGCAGACATGCCGGTTACGGGCCGCGTGCCCGCCGAGCTGAATCCGCTGAAGCAGTGGCTTATCAGCAGCAACCCCTTACTTGAACCGGGGGATCACATTTTTTATCCCCGCCGGCCAAACTCGATACGGGTAGTCGGCGCTGTAATGCAAGATTGCACCTTGCCATTCTCTCCAGCGCGCACACCTGTTGAGTACCTTGAAGACTGCCCTGCCCACCCGGCCGCAGACCCAAACCAGCTGTTCCTGATTCAGCCCGACGGCAAGGTGCAAACCGTTGGAGCTGCCTACTGGAATGTAGAGGACGCCTGGGTCGCCGTGGGCGCGATTATCTATGTACCCATCACGCCGGCCCAGTTTGGCACCAGCAGTGCCGACTTCAATCAGGAGCTGGCCACATGGCTGGCCACGCAGTACCAATGGGGCGAGCAAACACAGTGATACAGAAAAGACCAGCGCTGCAGTTGCACGCTCCATTGCTGACCGCTCTGTTCGTGCTTATTGCGGCTCCTGTTGCGCTATCCGCGCAGAACCCCAAGTACCGCACAACACAAAGTGACTTCGGCGGCACAGGCCTGTTGCAAACGCCAACAGCGCGCATGGCACCCGAGGGCGATATCAGTTTCAATGCTACTCGCGTTGATCCTTACAGCCGATACAGTATTTCCGCCCAGCCTCTACCCTGGCTTGAGGGTACTATCAGATATACGTCTGTGAGCAACCGCCGCTATGGCGCGGAAAGCTTCAGTGGTGATCAAAGTTTCAAGGATAAGGGGATAGACGCAAAAGTCCGCCTATTGAAAGAAAGCTACTGGTATCCACAGGTGGCTTTCGGCATGCGTGACCTGGGCGGCACTGGGCTTTTCTCCAGCGAATACTTCGTCGCCAACAAGCGGGTGTACAACTTTGACTTCAGCCTTGGGTTGGCGTGGGGCTATATCGGCAATCGCGGAGGTATAGACAACCCGCTTGGACTCCTCAATGACAAGTTTGACACCCGCGGCGAGGTAACTACTGATGTGAGCCAGGCGGGTGGGACCCGAACCAATAGCTACTTCAGGGGCCCCCTCGGCGTATTCGGCGGTATTGAGTACCAAAGCCCTTGGGAAAAGCTGCGGTTTAAGGTGGAGCTTGACGGTAACGATTACAAGTCTGAGCCTCAAGGAAACGATCAGCCGCAAGAGTATCCGGTCAACTTTGGTGCACTGTACCGCCTTAGTGACGGCATAGATCTGACCGCCGCCTGGGAGCGCGGCAACACCGCGATGTTCGGGATCACCTTACATACCAACCTTAAAACCGGCAGCATGCCGCAGAAGGTGCTAGACCCGGCGCCGGAGGCCCGCAAGCCACTGCCCACCGGCGTGAGTGGAAACGCTATAGACTGGAGTAACGTGAGCCAGCGACTGCGCAGCAATGCTGGCATCGAGGTGCAGGAGATTTCGCTGCACGGCGATGAAGTGATCGTTACCGGCGAGCAAAAAATGTTTCGTGATAGCGCCAAAGGCCTCGGCCGCGCCGCCAGGGTACTGGACAATAGCCTGGGAGAGGGCAGCTACAATTGGTACACCTTGGTTTATAGCTCGCGTGGCATGCCTATCAGCCAAACCAGCATCAATGCCGAAAAGCTGCGTGAATATGAGCGCAATGAGATTGATCGTCAGGCTTTGCGCCGTGCTACTGCCAATGCCGTCCCTGCCGTGCTGGACGACGATATTGTCTATACTGGAGAGCTCGACAAAACCGATTTCAGCACCAACTTGGGTTATACCCAGAACGTCGGTGGTCCAGACAACTTCCTGCTGTATCAGTTTCTTCTGAGGTTTGATGGCGCTTATTACTTTGAGCGCAACAAGTGGTTACATGGCAGTCTGGGTGTCAACCTACTGAACAACTACGACCAGTTTGAATACGATGCTCCGAGCAACCTGCCACGGGTGCGCACCGATATTCGCCAGTACATGACCACCTCTGACGTACAGCTCTCTCACCTGCAATATACCCAGACCAAGCAGCTCGACCGCGATCTCTATGGCATGGCCTACGCCGGTCTATTGGAGTCTATGTATGGTGGTGTAGGCGGCGAGCTTCTCTACCGCCCTTACGATGCCAACTGGGCCCTGGGTGTGGACGCCAACTGGGTCAAGCAGCGGGACTATGATCAACGCTTCGGTTTCCGTGACTACTCGACGTTGACTGGGCATGTGACTGGCTACCTGCAGACTGGCTTTTACAATATTTTGGCCAAGGGTAGCGTCGGCCGTTATCTGGCTGGCGATTACGGCGGAACGCTGGATCTCTCTCGCCGCTTCAACAACGGCGTTTCCATAGGGGGCTGGGCTACTCTGACCAATGTATCCAAAGAAGAGTACGGTGAAGGTAGCTTCGATAAAGGTATATACGTTAGCTTTCCGTTTGATGCTTTCTTTGTACGCTCTACCACCTCTACCGGCACTATCGCCTGGAACCCACTCACCCGAGACGGTGGCGCGCGCCTGAACCGCTACTATCAGCTGTACAATTTCACCTCAGACCGAGACCTGGATCACTTTAATGACGGGTTCGGCAGCATAACGGAGTAACCATGCGGCCGACCCTGTTACGCCTCTGGGCGCGGTATCGCACCCTGTTCAAGATCGCCTTTTTTGCGCTGCTCGCATTGGGTTTGTATTTGGGCATGCGCCCAACGCCCCCACCGACGGCGTATAGTTGGCAAGCCGCTGGCTATCACGCAGGCGGCTTGTTCTCTCTGACCATACTCAGCGCCCTCGCCTTTCCGCACTGGCGCTGGTGGTGGCGTGCGCTGTTCATGTTTGCGGTTGGCGTGGCGGTCGAGTACGTGCAGTCATTTCACCCGACCCGGACCGCCGACTGGGCAGATATTTATGCCAACTCCGGCGGCATCGCCTTCGGGCTTCTGTGCCTCGGCGCCTATCAGCTGCTGACGTATTCTGGCAAATCGGATCGCCCGCCACGTTAGCGCGGCGACCGAAACTCAATCGCCGCCCGCAAACGCGAACTACCCCGCATCCCTGTCATCAAATTGCCATCAAAACGGCGAACTGCGCACTGCATCTCACCATTAACCACTTTGTGACTGATAAGTTCTGTAACTCACCTGAAACGACAAGGATGACGTTGCATGAGCCGAACTACTTACAGGATCAACAACCGACACTTTGAAGTATGGCGCGGCTGGTACTTCCATACGCCCAAGCCAGAACCCGAAATCCCCTACGACGTTCAACTCATCAGCTTGCGCCTGGCGGACGCCCTGCCCCCTGAAACGCTGGAGCAGATGAATGTCGATGCGCTGATGATCCAGCCTGCCGACCGCGTTCTGTTCAAGCGCCAGCGTACCGAAGAAATACTGGATGCCCAGCACGGCTGCTGTGCCTTAAAGAACCCAGAGCTCGCCCGTGCTGTGCTGGATGTACTGGAAGACCAGCACGCCAAAAAGTACAAATTGATCGCCTGGTGCATACTGCCCAACCAGCTGCACGTGCTGATAGAACCCTGTTTTCCGGTAGGCCGCATCATTCAGGATTGGCGAGTGCTCACTACCCGCTGGGCTGTGCAGAACAATGATGCACTTGGCCTGGGTGTGAATGGCAAAAGGCTCTGGCTAAAGCGCTGCCAGGATAGATACATCCCTGACAATAAACAGTTGGCCGAAGCTATCCAGGTACTGCAACAAAGTCCGGTCAGAGCGGGACTTTGCGACCAGCCTGAAGATTGGCGCTGGTCTAGCGCCTATAGCGGCAAGCGTAACAAGTCGCCCTGAAGCGGGTTTCATTAACGCGCCTGCGTTGCCCATAGTTCAGTGCGGTATAGAATGACCGCATCCGCGAAATAACGCAGCAGGAGACAGGCGATGCAGGCAAGTGAACAGGCAGCGATGGTCGAATCCATCATCCAGATCGCGAAGGACGCCGGTGATTTGATTCTTGAGGTCTATAAAAGTGACTTTGAGGTGCGCGGCAAGGATGACGCCTCGCCGGTTACTGAAGCAGACGAGAAAGCCGAGGCGCTGATTTTGGCGGGTTTGAGCAGACTGCAACGCCAGTTCCCGGTGGTTGCCGAAGAAGCCCACGCGGCGGGCAAGACTCCAGAGGTGGCAGACTGCTTCTGGCTGGTGGACCCGCTTGACGGCACCAGGGAGTTCGTAAATCGCAACGGCGAATTCACCGTCAACATTGCCCTGATCGAGCATGGTAAACCCTTGTTGGGCGTCGTATTCGCGCCCGCTCTGGGTCAGCTGTATGCCGGTTCACGCGATAACGGCGCGTTCATGCAGGACGCCCATGAGCGCCGCAGCGTTCAGGTTCGTGTTGCCAGCAGCGCCGGGTTGGATGTCGTTGCCAGCCGCTCGCACGGCGATGCCAGTGCGCTCGAGCAGCTACTGAAGGGCCGCAAGGTCAAATCCCTGGTCAGCGCCGGTTCTTCTTTGAAGCTGTGTCTGCTCGCGGATGGCCAAGCCGACATCTACCCGCGTCTGGGACGTACCATGGAGTGGGACATCGCAGCCGGCCATGCCGTACTTGCTGCGGCAGGTGGTCAAGTCCAGACGCTGTCGGGCGAGCCCTTGATGTACGGCAAGCACGGGTTTGAAAATCCGCACTTTGTGGCAAGCGGTGGCCAAGCCTTTTTTGCTCCCACCCCCGCTTGAACACGCTAATGGCGTTGGGCGCGTAGCTTAAGTCTTATCTCTGCGCGGGTTCGCCGGCCCAGCGACAGACAACTGCCTATGGGCTCTTCCCCCAAAACAAGCATAAAAAAACCGCACCTAAGTGCGGTTTTTCTTCAGCGTCAACAAATTACTCAGCCGGTTGCGCAGCCTTTACCATTCCGGTCAGCTCACCAGACTCGTGCAGCTCGAGAATGATATCGCTGCCGCCGACCAGTTCGCCGCCGATCCACAGCTGTGGGAAGGTTGGCCAGTTGGCGTAGGCAGGCAGGTTGGCGCGAATATCCGGGTTCTGCAGGATATCGACGTAAGCGAATTTCTCGCCGCAGGCCATCAGCGCCTGCACGGCACGGGCGGAAAAACCGCACTGCGGAGCATTCGGGGCGCCTTTCATGTAGATCAGCACCGGGTTGTTGGCGATCTGTTCTTTAATGGTATCGATGACGTCCATGGTAAATCCTCATAGCTTGGTCAGGCGTTCGAACGCGTTTCTGGGGTGGCATTCTACAGCAAAGCGCCCACTTATGCTGCCACCACCTCAACGCTGAGGCCGTTGACTGCGGCATTGCCGGTTACCGGGTCAAAAAAGCGTTCATCGGTCAGGTCGTTCACGCTCACCCCGGCGTTGCGCTCGGCCACCTCTATTTGCGTACCGCTACGGTTATGGCCCCAGCCGTGCGGCAGGCTGACCACGCCCTGAGCAACCTCATCGGTAGCGCTTACCAGCACATTCACCGCGCCAATCCGTGAGCGCACTGTGACCAACTGACCATCTTGCAGACCGCGTTCGGCTAGATCCTGCGGGTGCATCAGCAGTTGGTCGCGCGGCTTGCCTTTGACCAGCCGCTGGTAGTTGTGCATCCAGGAATTGTTGCTGCGCACGTGCCGCCGACCGATTAACCGCAGCTCGCCCTGCTGCGGCATCAGGCCCTGTAGTTCTGCGGCCACACGCTGCAGATCCTGCAGCATCAGGGGCTGTGCCAGCTCAATCTTCTTGCTCTCAGTCTGGATACGGCGCAGCAGGTTCGGCTGCAAGGGCCCCAAATCAATGCCGTGCGGGTGCTGCTGCAACTCCGCCAGGCTCAACCGCTCGCCATGGGGGCCGCTGCGCATGGCAAGATCGACCATCTCGGCCGGTGACCTTGTCTCGCGCGCAGGCTGCCCATTGACACGGGCGAACGCCTGACCCAGGCCGACGAAGATCTCCCAGTCATGCAGCGCCCCTGCGGGCTTGGGCAGCACCGGCTCGTTATAACGGGTGACGTTACGCACCGCAAAGTTGTTGAAGGTGATGTCGTAGTGATCGTGCTCTAGCGATGAGGTGGGCGGCAGAATAACGTCGGCGTGGCGGGTGGTTTCGTTGATGTAGAGATCGACGCTGACCATGAAATCAAGACCAGCCAGGGCTTCATCCAGCTGCCGACCGTTCGGGATAGAGAGTACCGGATTGCCTGCCGAGGTAAAGAGTGCGCGAATCTGCCCCTCGCCCGGCGTGAGTATCTCTTCAGCCAGCACCGCAGAGGGCAACTCGCCGTTGAACTCAGGCAAACCCGATACACGGCTCTGCCAGGCATTGAAGTGGCCACCCCGCCCCTTGCTGACCACATCAAAGGCCGGCTCGGGGAACAAAGAGCCACCGGGTGCGTCCAGATTACCCGTCACCAGATTGATCACCTGAATCAGCCACTGGCACAGAGTGCCGTAACGCTGCACCGAAACGCCCATACGCCCATAACAGACGGCGCGTTCGGCGGCCGCAAAATCCCGCGCCAACTGCTTGATCTGCTCGGCTGTAATGCCACAGTGCGCGGCCATTTTCTCGGCACTGAAGGGCCGGACCGCCGCAGCCACCTCATTCAACCCCAGAGTTGCATCGAGCGCCGGACTGGCCTTGGTCAGCTCTTCGGAAAACAGCGTGTTGAGCAAGCCGAGCAACAAGGCAACATCGGTGCCGGGCTGAATAAACAGGTGCTCGCTGGCCACCTCGGCCGTTTCACTGCGCCGCGGATCAACCACTACCAGCTTGCCGCCGCGACCTTTCAGCTCCTTAATTCGCTTGCCGACGTCGGGCACGGTCATGATGCTGCCATTGGATGCCATGGGATTGGCACCCAGCATCAGGAAGAAATCCGTATGGTCGATATCCGGAATCGGGATCATCAGCATGTGGCCGTACAGCCACAGCGAGACCAGGTGGTGCGGCAACTGATCGACCGATGTCGCCGAGTAGCGTTGTCGGGTGCGCAGCTGACCGAGAAAGTAGTTGCCGTGCGTCATTGAGCCATAGTTATGCACATTCGGATTGCCCATATACACGCCGACGGCGTTGTTGCCATGCTCACGCTGAATCGCCGCAAAACGATGGGCGACCAATTCAAACGCCTCATCCCAACCGATGGTGTGCCATTCATCCCCCACCCGCTTGACCGGCTGGCGCAGGCGTTGCGGATCGTTCTGAATATCCTGCAGTGCAATGGCCTTGGGACAGATATGCCCACGGCTGAAGCTGTCCTGTGCATCGCCCTTGATCGACAGAATACGCTCGCCTTCGGTCTCGATGACCAGACCACAGATGGCCTCGCACAGATGACAGGCGCGGAAATGGGTTACCGACATTGAATTCACCAGGCTGATTTTATTATGTTGAAATTCACTCTAAGGCGCGGCTGACGGGGCCGCAAGCGGCAAAATGCAGGGCTATTCAGTGGTTGAATCCAGCCCCGCTCGGCAGCTGGCGCCCCGCGCATTTGCCTTTGCCCGGAATTTCCCTATAAGATCGCTGCTTCTCTTTTTTTGCTGTGGCTGTTACCGGGCCGTCAGGTCGCGGTAGGGCACACTGTTTCCGGTCGGTAGACGACCGCGTTAACCAGGTAGTATGGATATGACTGCACGGCACTTCTTGTCACTGATGGATTGCACCGAGGCTGAACTGATTGGCCTGATCAAACGCGGCATCGAGCTGAAATCACTGCACCGCCAGGGTGTGGTCTACGAGCCCCTGAAAAACCGCGTGCTCGGCATGATTTTCGAAAAGGCCTCCACCCGCACGCGGGTGTCCTTCGAGGCCGGCATGACCCATCTTGGCGGTCAGGCTATCTTCCTCTCGCCGCGCGACACGCAACTGGGCCGCGGCGAGCCGATTGAAGACAGCGCGCGCGTACTCTCCAGCATGTGCGACGCCATCATGATCCGTACCTTCGCCCACGACATGCTGGAAACCTTCGCCCAGTATTCCCGCGTACCCGTGATCAATGGTCTGACCGACGACCTGCACCCCTGTCAGTTGCTGGCCGACATGCAAACCTACCTGGAGCACCGCGGCGCCATCAAGGGCAAGACCGTCGCCTGGATCGGTGACGGCAATAATATGTGCAACACCTTTATTCAGGCGGCTATTCAGTTCGATTTTCAATTGCGTATTGCCTGCCCTGAGGGCTATGAGCCGGGTGCGCAGTTCCTCGCGCAGGCCGGTGACCGCGTCCAGGTCATGCGCGATCCGCTGGAAGCGGTCAAAGGCGCACATCTGATCAATACCGACGTGTGGGCCTCTATGGGGCAGGAAGACGAAACAGAAGCCCGTCTCAAGCGCTTTGCCCCCTACCAGGTAACGCCCGCCATGCTCGATGCGGCAGACGAATCGGTACTGTTCATGCACTGCCTGCCGGCACACCGTGGCGAAGAAGTCAGCGCAGAGCTGATGGAAGATCCTCGCAGCGTGGTCTGGGATCAGGCCGAGAACCGACTGCACGCACAGAAGGCACTGGTCGAGTTCCTGCTCGTAGACTGACGCGGAGACGCTGTATGCCCAGTCAGGCCAAAGCCCTGCTAGAGCTGAACCAGCTCGCCTGCGGTTACGGCGAGCACACCGTAGTCGCCGACCTCAACCTGCACCTGCGCCCCGGCGACATTGGTTGCCTGCTGGGGCCCTCCGGCTGCGGCAAAACCACCACCTTGCGGGCGATTGCCGGGTTTGAGCCGGTCAGTGCCGGCACTATCGTGCTCGATGGCCAAGTGCTGTCCAGCGCCAGCACGCGCCTGCCGCCCGAGCAGCGGCGCATCGGCATGGTGTTCCAGGATTACGCGCTCTTCCCACATTTGACCGTGGCCGACAACATCGCCTTTGGCATTCACAAGCACCCCGAGCGTAAACGCCTGGTGAGTGAGCTGCTCGATCTGGTCAAACTCAGCCAGCTGGGCAAGCGCTACCCGCACGAACTCTCAGGCGGCCAGCAACAACGCGTCGCCCTCGCGCGCGCCATGGCACCCGACCCCAAACTGCTATTGCTGGATGAGCCCTTCTCCAACCTGGACGGGGAGCTGCGCCGCCGCTTGTCTGGCGAAGTGCGCGAGATACTCAAGAGCCGCGGCATCAGCGCCATGCTGGTCACCCACGACCAGAGCGAAGCCTTTGCCGTCTGCGACCACGTCGCGGTGCTGAAGGATGGCCAGCTGCAGCAATGGGACTCGCCCTACAACCTCTACCACGAGCCGGCCACGCCTTTCGTCGCCAGTTTTATCGGTCAGGGTTACTTCATTCGCGGACAGATGGTAACGCCCGACACCGTCCAGACCGAACTGGGCCTGATTCGCGGCAACCGGGCCTACCGCCTGCCGGTAGGTAGCGCCGTTGATGTCCTGTTGCGGCCAGACGATGTGGTCGCCGCGCCAGATGGCGACCTGCGAGCACAGGTGCTGGGGCGTACCTTTCTTGGCGCCAACATTCTCTACCAATTGCAGCTGCCCACCGGCAGCGTGCTGGAAGCCATCTTCCCCAGCCACGCAGACCACACTGTTGGCGAGAGCCTGGGTATCCGCGTGGCGGCCGAACACCTGGTGATCTTCGCTGCGCAGGGCAGCGTCAATCTGCACGCCCAGCTGCCGCTGGAGCAGGTGCTGGATGCGGGTGTCGCCAACAGTTAGCCGGTGCTTGAGTCTATGCGCAGCGGCGGCTATTTGCGGTGTGTTCAAAACCAGCCTTGAGTTGCCACGCCGAGGCTGCTGGTCGAGCTGGAACTCGACCTTCCCAGGTGCGCGGCGGCGTTTAGTCTGGGAGGGTCGGGGTCCGTCGTAAGCAACGGCCTAAACCGCTACCCCACTTTCTGAAAGCAGAATGCTCACTGCTTCTGCTGCTCCAGCGGCCCATACAGCGCTTGGCTGGCCGTGTTGTGAATAACGCGTGACAGACGGTAGTCGGTGTTTTGCATCATACCCAGCACGATGCTGTTGTTGGTTGGATCAATCCAGGCCCAGGCGCCCTGAATGCCCCACCACCAAAAAGTACCCTCTGGCAGATATCCGGCCGCCTTGGCGTCGTTTACGACAGCCACATTCAAGCCAAACTGGTTACCGGGAAAGAACGGACCAATGTTGTCGACACCCGGCGGCAACTGATTCTGCCGCATGAGCCGCACCGTCTCGGCCTTGAGCAAACGCTTGCCATCCAGCTCGCCCTCGTTGAGCAGCATGCGGGCAAAGCGCAGGTAGTCGTCGGTACTGGAGATCAAACCGCCGCCGCCATTGAGAAAGCTGGGCTTGCTCAGGAAAAAGTCATTCGGCAGTGGCTTGAGCGAGCCGTCTTCCTGCGGCATGTACGAAACAGCCAGGCGATCGGCCTTATCTGGCGGTGCGTAGAAATCGGTATCGACCATGTTCAGCGGCTCGAACACGTGCTGTTTCAAATAGGCGTCAAATGGCATGTCAGAGAGCACTTCGATCAACCGCGCCTGAATGTCTACCGAGATGCTGTAGTGCCAGACGGTACCCGGCTGTTGACGCAGCGGAATGCTGGCCAGCTTGTCCATCATGACCGCCAGCGTGGTCTTGGGATCCTGGATGTCTGCCTTGACGTATAGTTCATCCACCTGCGACTGCGAAAACCGGCCATAGGTAAAACCGGCGGTGTGCGTCATCAGCTCGCGGATGGTGACAGGGTGGTTGGCCGGTTCGGTCAGCGGGAAGCCATCCGGCCCCTCGGCAGCGGCCACCTGCAAGTCCTTCAGCTGCGGTAGATACTTGCCCACGGGATCGTCCAGCTGGAACTTACCCTGATCGTACAACTGCAGCAGGCCGGTACCGGTGACCAGCTTGGTCAGGGAAAATATCTTGTAGAGCGAATCGTCGCGCAGTGGCTTTTCCGCTTCGCGATCCTGAAAGCCATAATTGCCCCGCTGCACCACTTCACCGTTCTGATAGACCAGCGTCGCAATACCGCCAATCTTGCCCTGCTCCACCTGCGCCTGCATGGCGCTGGCAAAGGCGTCCAGCCGCTGTTGCGACAGCGCCTCGGCATTGGCGGCCTGCCCCAGCAACAAGCCGGCTGCCAGCAGCCCGCCCTGCAGCAAAACTCTGGTGCGCAGTACCCCTTCTCTGATATCCAGCATTATTGTTGTTCCTTGGAATGTGTTGGCCAGACGACTCTAGCCTGAGCGGCACACTTAGCCAAGATGGCTCAAGACAAAACAGGCTTATTTTCTGACCGCAGGCAATGCGTGACAGCCCGCTGTAACAAACGCCGCTGCGCGGCGTCAGATAGTCATCAGCCATCGCACAACCGGACAAAGGTGCTTCAATGAAACGCAGAACTCTGTTGAGCGGCTTTCTTGCCGCCCCCGCTATTCCGCTGTTGGCGCGGACCGCGCCGGCCCTCGCGGATGACAAGACCGGGCCCCTCAAGATCACACCGCTGGATCAGCCGGAAAGCTACTGGCGCGACAAGGTATCGGCAGAGGCGTACGACGTGTTGTTTGAAGAGGATACCGAGCGCCCCGGCAGCAGCCCGCTGGACAAACTGTATGACGACGGCACCTACGTCTGTGCCGCCTGCTACCTGCCGCTGTTCAATGCCAGCGCCAAGTTCGACAGTGGCACCGGTTGGCCCAGTTTTACCCAACCAATTGATGGCCACATGGCGACCCGCGCCGACTACGCGCTGATCTGGCCACGTACCGAGTATCACTGTGGGCGCTGCGGTGGTCATCAGGGGCACGTGTTTGACGACGGCCCTGAGCCGCGCGGCGAACGCTGGTGCAATAACGGTGTGGCACTGCGCTTTATTCCCAAGGGCGAAGACCTGCCCGCACTGCGAGGTGATGCATGAAAAACCTTCTTTTGACTAGCGCCCTACTACTCTGTGCCAGCCTGGCACAGGCAGCTGAGCCACTCGACAAAGGCCCTGAAGGCAGCGCAATGGCCGTTTTCTCCGGCGGGTGCTTCTGGTGTACCGAGTCGGACTTTGACAAGGTGCCCGGCGTACTGGAAACCATTTCGGGTTATACCGGCGGCGCGGCGGAAACCGCCGACTATGAGCAGGTCTCCTCCGGCCGCACCGCGCACATAGAATCGGTTGCCGTGTTCTATGATCCGCAGAAAACCAGCTACGCGAAACTGGTCGGGGCATTCTGGCCGACAATCGATCCGCTGACCGCCAATGCTCAGTTCTGTGATCACGGCCCCCAATACCGCAGCGCTGTTTATTACGCCAATGAGCAGCAGAAGCAGGTGCTCGAAGCCTCCTTGAAGAAGCTGAAGGACTCGGGGCGTTTTGACGATCCCATCGTCACTGCGATATTGCCGCTCAAGCCCTTCTACCCCGCCGAGGATTACCATCAGGACTACCACAACAAGAATCCGCTGCGTTACAACTTCTATCGCACCACCTGCGGCCGCGACGCCCGTCTGGAAGAGTTGTGGGGAAACTGACGCAGGCGTGGTAATCCGCCGAGCGAGGCTGGATAATGGCGCACTTTCATTATTCAGCCCGTATGGATTCACGTTATGCAAATAGCCGATAAAACCGTAGTGCAGTTTCACTACGACCTGTCCGACAGCAACGGACCGATTGAGAGCTCACGTAAACACGAGCCGGTACTTTACCTGCATGGCCAGGCTGGCCTGATTGATGGTCTGATCGAAGCATTGGAAGGCCGCACCGCGGGTGACAGCTTCAGCGTTACCATCGCGCCGGAAAAAGCCTATGGCCAACCGCGCGACAACGCTATTCAAAAGGTTCAGGCCAAACGTCTGCAGGGTGCCAAGAAGTGGAAGCCCGGCATGATCGCCGTGCTGCAGACCGAACAGGGTCCGCGCCAGGTCACCGTCGTCAAGCCCGGTCTGTCGCAGGTTGTCGTGGATGGCAATCATCCGCTGGCCGGTCGCGAACTGACCTTTACTATCGACATTCTGGATGTACGTGAAGCGACCGAAGATGAGCTGGCGCATGGCCACGCGCACGGTGCGGGCGGTCACCAGCACTGATTCCTGCCTCTCGGCCGGACCGGAACCCGCCCTCCCAGAAAATAACCACCCCTTTACCTAGGGGATGGCGTTAATGCTGGGCAGGTCGAGTTCCGTCTCGACCAGCGCCACTCGCCCGGCGCCACTCTCTCTGCGCAGATCGCTAACCTGCCCAGCACACAGCCAACAGCCGCGCTAAAGCCAAACCACTAATACCTGCTCGACCTGAGGTCAAGAGAAAGTTCAGCAAAAAAGTGCAAAAACCTGTAAGCTGGCTGACTACCCGCTAACCACACAGGCCCCACATGACCGCCAAAACAACCGAGTCAAAAGCACCCGCGGCAGCAAAAACCACTGCACCGAAAACCACCACCAGTAAGCGCAAAGCCGATGCGGCTGTTGCCACCAGCCAGTCCATCGACAACCAGATCGAAGCCTTTCTGTCGTCGGGTGGCGAAATCCAGCAGATCCCCAACGGCAAAAGCGGTCAGACCTACAGCTCACCCCGCGCCGGCAAGCCAGCCGCCAAGCCCGCGGTAGCGGCCAAAACCGCAGAGTAACCCAGCCCCACGTGCACAGACTCTAACGCCGATCACCGCGTAGAGTCTGCACCTGGCTTTGCAATATCGCCGGCTCAGCCTGCTCTGGCTGCAAAGCCTCCCCCGCTACCAAGCCTACCCTCGACCAGAAGCGCCGAAAGAAGCCCTTGTTCGGGTCGCGACTGAAAAAACTACCCCACAAACCCTGCAACGCCATCGGAATTACCGGTACCGGATTGCTTTCCAGTATGCGGCTGATACCACTGCGGAATTCGCTCATTTCGCCATCAGCGCTCAGCTTGCCTTCCGGAAAGATACACACCACCTCCCCCGCCTGCAGGTACGCATCAATGCGCTTGAACGCCGCCTCATAGATGGCCTCATCCTCCTGTCGACCGGCAATGGGCACGGTGCCGGCGGTGCGGAAGATGAAGTTGAGCACCGGCAGGCGGTAGATCTTGTAGTACATGACAAAGCGCACCGGCCGCCGCACGGCGCCACCAATCAGCAGCGCATCGACAAAAGAGACGTGATTGCACACCAGCACACAAGGCCCTTCGTCCGGGATGGCCGCAAGGTTCTGATGCTCCACGCGGTACATCGAATGGCCCAGCAGCCAGACCAGAAAGCGCATGGTGAATTCCGGCACCACGCTGAAGATGTACAGGTTCACCAGTATGTTCAGCAGCGAGATAGTGAGAAACACCTGCGGGATACTGAAGCCGGCAACGCCGAGTAGCACAATGGATAGAATCGCCGAGCAGACCATCAATAGCGCATTGAGGATATTGTTGGCAGCAATTACCCGCGCGCGTTCGTCCTCATGGGTACGCGATTGAATCAACGCGTACAGCGGCACTATGTAAAAGCCGCCAAAAATACCCAGCCCCAAAATACTGCCCATCGCCATCCAGGCCGCTGGCTGAACCAGTAATGCGGTCCAGGTGTAGGCAATATCACCCGGCGTTACGGCGCCCGACACCCACCATAGCAACAAGCCAAACACCGTTAGCCCCATTGAACCGAAGGGCACCAGACCGATTTCAACCTTATGCCCGGAGAGCCGCTCGCAGAGCATGGAGCCCAGTGCAATACCGACCGAAAACACGGTAAGAATCAGTGTGACCACACTCTCATCGCCAAACAGGTATTCCTTGGCGTAAGCCGGAATCTGCGTGAGGTAGGTTGCGCCCAGAAACCAGAACCAGGAGTTGCCCAGAATCGACCGTGATACAGAGGGCACCTGCTTTGCCAGGCCGAGGCGCAAAATCGACCAGGACTGGCGAAAGATGTTCCAGTCCAGTGCCAGCTCGGGCAGTGCCGCCGGCGCGGCGGGAATGCGCCGACTGGCCAGATAACCCAGCACCGCCAGCGCCACCACAGAGCCGCCGACCCAGTGCGCCCAGGTCGTACCCGACATCAACAGACCCGCATAGAGCGTGCCGCCGAGAATCGCCAGAAAGGTGCCCATCTCAACCAGCGCATTGCCGCCAATCAGCTCGTCTTCTTGCAGGTGCTGCGGGAGTATCGAATATTTGACCGGACCAAACAGCGCCGACTGGGTACCCATGGCAAACAGCACCACCAGCATGAGCGGCAGGCTTCCCTGCCACAGGCTGAATGCGCCCACCAGCATGATCACCACCTCACCCAGTTTGATACGGCGGATGAGCGCATCCTTGCGGTACTTTTCGCCAAACTGCCCACCCAGTGCGGAGAACAGGAAGAACGGCAGTACAAACAGCATGGCACTGAGGTTGATCAACAAGTCACTGTCGGCCGAAAAACTGAGCTTGAACAGAATCGCCAGAATCAACGCCTGCTTGAACAGGTTGTCGTTGAAAGCGCCCAGCAGCTGGCTGAGAAAGAAGGGTAAGAAGCGCTTGCTACGCAGCAAACGAAATTGCGAGTGCTCAGACATGGGCCTGAAGTTCCTTGTGCCATGGCGTTCAATCATTGAAGTACGCCAGCATACCCAAGTAATACATACCGGCGGAAGCCGGCAGCAAAGCGCAAAGGAAAAACGCCCGACACAGAGTCGGCTGACGGGCAGCACATGCTGACCGTCAGCAACCGGACCTTACTAGCCTGCCGTGCGGCCCAGGCGTGTATTGCGGCGAACTACCCACTGATTGATGCGCTCCTGGCGCGCAGCGGTCAACGGGTACTTCCAGGCGATAGCAAAGGCCGTCATATACAGCAGCACAGGCCCCAGAATATAGAGCACGCGCAACGACAGCAGCTGGTTGGCGCTGTGCTCAACCGCTTTGGCATCAAACCCGACCAGCGCCAGTAACCCAAGCGAGAGCCCAAGGCCCAGCGCCATGGCCATCTTCTGCGCCATGCCGCCGATGGCAAAAAACAATCCAGTACGGTGCTCCTTGCTGCGTGCGGTATCCAGATCAACGATATCCGCCAGCATCGACAGCGGCAGAAACTGGAACGCGGCAAAACAGAAGCCCTTGACGCAGAACAACACTGCAAAGGGCACTAGTTGCCCGGCCCCGAGAAAGAACATGCACAGGATGCTGGCACTGGAAATCCCCAACGCCATGCAAAACGCCTTGTGCTTGCCAATGCGCTTGCCCACCAGCAGCCAGAAGGGAATACCCAGAATGCCAACGCCAAAATACAGCAAGTACATAAGACCGATCTGCGCCTGAATCTGGATCACGTGCTGCATGAAAAATACCGAGAGCGCGTTGCGGAACGACTCGCCCGTTACCACCACCAGCAGCATCAGAATCATGCGCTTGAACGGACCGTTGTTCTTCAGTACCCGCAGCCCCTGCTTCCACTCGGTACGTTGTACCGATTGCGACGGCGCTTCCTTGACGCGGGTGACCACCAGCAGGACCGTCAGCGGCAAGAGAATGATCATCAACCAGGCCATCACCGCCAGAATGGGTCCGTAGCCAATGCCCAGCTCACCGTCCTTGCCGAATAGCCAGACGGCCGACTCCATCAAAAAGCCTTCGGTCTGCCCGGCCTGATAACGCGCGCCCAACGCCTGCACTATGGCCGGTGCCAGGGCCGCAAGGAACAGCCCGATCAGTACGTAGCCCTCACGCGAGGCCACTACCCGGCTACGCTGGTGATACAGGTTGGAGAGCTCGGCGCCCCAGGCGCCATACGGCAGCGTCACCATGGTCCAGCCGAGGTACATCAACACGGTCCAGAACAGCAGGTGGCCAATACCCACACCCTCCGGTGGCATGAATATCATGATGGTGCCGATCAGCATCAGCGGCACCCCCATCACCAACCATGGCTTGCGACGGCCAAAGCGGGTTTGCCAGCGATCACTCAGGGTGCCGATCAGCGGGTCGGTAATCACATCGGTGATCCGCGCAAACACCAGAACAAGCGCCATCAGCGCCATGTTCAGACCCACTTCCTGTGCATAGAACGGCGGCAAATACACCACCAGCGGGTAACCGATGATCGCCAGCGGCATACCGATGGAGCCGTGAATAAGAATCGTGGAGCGCTTCAATATGCCGGTGTCGGCCATGCTTTTCTCCTGGTGAGAACCTTGCGAGCCGGTCGGCCGCTTTATTGTATTTGTCGTCTCAGGGCAGGCAGGAGCATCAGAGCCCTGCGCTGTGTACGCCTGTCTACTCTATATGAAGGTCGCGCGCTAGAGCAGCTGCTCGCTCCCGACCAAAAATTGGTCAAGGCGACGACACCGCTCCAGAAACCGTTCTATTTGAGCGATATTGCCTACACGAAAGCCGCACAATCACGTCTTTTAACCCACAATCAGCAGGAAGGATTTGCAACATTCATATACATTATTGGCCCAGGCGAGTGCGGCGGTGTACTGTCAGCTCCGGCCAGCAAATTGAAGCCGGCGGCAAGGCCGCCGCGTAGCGCCGTTAGCCCCTTCCCGCCTTCGTGAAATGAGAGCCCGCCGATGCCCCAAGCCCAACCAACGCCGCAAACCGCCGTCGCCGCTACGGCTTGCCTGCTGCTGGTGGTGCACGGCCTTGGCCGCTTCATTTACACCCCATTGCTTCCGCTCCTGGTGGCCGACGGTCAGCTCAGCGTGACACAGGCGGCTGACCTGGCCAGCTGGAACTACGTGGGATACCTATTGGGCGCCCTGGCCGCCATACGCTGGCATACCGCCGGCCAACTGCGCATTGCCATACCCGCCGCCCTGATCTTGCACTGCATCACGCTACTGGCACTGACGCAGAGTACCCACTTCAGCAGCTTGCTCGGCCTGCGCCTGGCCAATGGCATCAGCAACGGCATGATCTTTGTCATGGTGCCGGCACTGCTAATGGAGTGGCTGGCCACGCGGCAGCGCATAGCGCTGAGCGGCCTGGCCTACCTAGGTGTCGGTGGCGGACTGGTGATCTCGGGGTTGCTCGCCAATCCTCCCCTACTGGACCTACATGCCGCGCAGCGCTGGTGGCCCGCGGCGCTGCTGAGTATCCCGCTGGCAGTCTGGGGTGCGTTGGTTATGGCCAACATGGCGCTGGCGCACCACCAGCAGCCTGGTACAGCAGCCAAACGCCCGCTATTTGATCGCCACAGCAATCCGCTGTTTCTCGCCTATGCCGGTGCCGGGCTGGGCTACATACTGCCCATGACCTTTCTGCCAATGATCGCCAGCCTGCAACTGGGTGAGCAGCACCCGATGGTCAGCCAAAGCTGGCTTATCCTGGCCTGTGCGACGCTACCCTCTGCCTGGGTATGGAACCGGCTGGGATTGCACCTTGGCGACCGCAACGCTTTGATCCTCAACTACGCCGTGCAGGCGACCAGCGTACTGGCAGTCTTGCTGTTGCCCGCTGCGCTCGGCATGCCGCTGTGTGCGCTGCTGATGGGGAGCAGCTTCCTTGGCGCTGTATTGCTGACTCAGCGCATGGGACGCACATTGCAGCCGAACCAGGGGCCACGTCTGTCTGCCGCGCTCATCGCGCTGTACGGTTTTACTCAGCTCATCGCCCCCTGGCTGGCCCGCTTATGGCTGGACTACGGCGGCGAGCTGCCCGATACCCTGTGGCTTGGTGCTGCGGCGTTGCTCTGGAGCCTGATCTGGATGCTCAAGGTGCAGCCAACACTCACACAGACCAATTGAACCTCGCACAGTGCAGCGACTCCAATCTGCTATAAACAGCAAGTAACCTGCGCAATACACGGAGTAACCACCATGCACAAGAGAGCACCTTACTTACTGGCGACCAGTTTGATCACACTGGCGTTGGCCACACCGTTGCAGGCCAAACCCGACAATCACCCCGGCCAGGGGAATAACAAAGGCGGCGGCCACGGCCAGCACGACAACGACCGCTATGAGCATCATGACCGTGACGATCACATTGACATCGATGATCGATTGATTCGCAGCATTTTTCGCGACAACCGTGAGTACGTTTCCCGCGGCGATAGCCTGCCACCCGGCATTCGCAAGAACCTTGCGCGGGGCAAGCCGCTGCCCCCTGGCATTGCGAAGCAGGTAGACCCACGCCTCAGCCGTCAGCTTCCTCATTATGACGGTTACGACTGGCGTCAGGCTGGCGAAGACGCCATTCTCGTCAGCGTCACTACCGGCATTATCGAAGCTATCATCAACGACGCCTTTGATTGATGGGTGGCGCCTTGAAGGGGCGTACACAGGTACCTTTACACCTGTCACAGCGAACAGCCCGTCTGTTCGCTGTCGTGGTGCTCGGTTTGCTGATCAGCGCCTGCAGTGCAACTCAACTGACCTATCGCAACCTGGACTGGCTGATCAGCCGCAAGGTCAATCAGCTAATAGACCTGAACGGCGACCAGCAGGCCTGGTTCGACAACCAACTACAAAACACGCTCCGCTGGCATTGCGCCCAGGAACTTCCTCGTTATCGCACCACACTGACAGAGCTCGGCCAACATCTGCTCAGCCAAAACCTGCAAACAGCAACGCTTGAAGTCGATGCTCAGCGCGCCGAGGCTCTGGCTGACGCTTTGCTGGCGCGCAGCGCACCACTGACCAGCGGTCTGTTGCAGCGCCTTGATGACGAGCAGGTTGATGAGCTGCAGGCCAACCTGGCCGAGCAGCTTGCAGAACAGCGCGAAGAGTTGCTCGACCCACCGCTGGAGGAGCAGCGCGAGCAAAGCGCTGAGCGCGTGGAGAAGATGCTGAAATACTGGCTGGGGCGCCTACAGCCCAATCAGCGCGCATTGATTGCAACATGGGCAAGCGAACGGGACGGTAACAACCAGATCTGGCTGGATAACCGTGAGCACTGGCACCAATTGCTGTTCAACGAACTGCCCACCCGCCACCAAAGCGACTTCACCCAGCGTATCCATCACCTGATAGTCGATTACCGAGAACTGCAAACGCCGCTCTATGCCCAGCAGGAACCGCTATCCAGGCAAGCCTTTATGACGCTTCTGGTGCAAATCATGCAGAGCGCTACCGCGCAGCAGCGACAACACCTGGCTGACCGCCTGGATGACCTAACCGACGACCTTCAGGCACTTGAGTGCAGTACAGAATAAAAAGACCATCATAAACTTTGACAATCATTCTCATTAACATTAGCATGCATGCATCAGCCGCCAGATCCGTTACCGGAGAGCCTGCATGTACGTTTGTCTCTGCAAGGGTATTACCGACAATCAGATCAAGGACGCCATCAATCAGGGCGCCTGTTCCATGCGTGATCTGCGAGCAGAGCTGGACGTAGCAACCCAATGCGGCAAATGCGCTCGTGACTGCAAATCCATCCTGCTGGAAAACATGACCAGCAGCCAAGCGGCCGCAATGGCTACAGTGCAGTACGTAGCGGCCTAAGAAAGCGCTGCAGATACCAACTGATAATCATTTTTAACTCCTTTCTTTTCAAATACTTATATTTGACAGGCGCCCCTCCTCGGACCACACTTGCCAACTGGCACGTACATGTTTCCGAGGGTTTGCACTTATGAAAGGCGACAAAAAAGTCATCCAGCACCTGAACACCATTCTTGGCAATGAACTGGTCGCCATCAACCAGTATTTTCTGCATGCGCGTATGTTGCAGGACTGGGGTCTGGACAAGCTGGGCAAACACGAATACGAAGAATCCATCGACGAGATGAAGCATGCCGATGTGCTGATCAAGCGCATCCTGTTTCTCGAAGGCCTGCCCAACCTGCAGGACCTTGGCCGCTTGATGATTGGGGAGAACACGCGCGAAATTCTCGAGTGCGATCTGAAGCTGGAAATGAAAGGCATTCCCGACCTGAAAGCCGCCATCGCTTATTGTGAAGAAGCCGGCGACTACGGCAGCCGCGAACTGCTGGAAGATATTCTCGAGTCTGAAGAGGAACACGTGGACTGGCTGGAAACCCAGCTGAGCCTGATCGACAAAGTGGGGCTTGAGAACTATCAGCAGTCACAAATCAGTGAGTAGGCTTTAGTTAGCTTGCAGTTAAAGCAAGCAAAATTAAAAAAACGCCGCATCATGCGGCGTTTTTTATTTGGTGCTGGCAAAAGCCTTCTACAGACTCTCCAGAATCGCCTCCAGCGCCTTCCCAGGCTCTTCGGCTTTGGTAATAGGCCGACCAACCACCAGATAGCTACTGCCGTTCTCAAGCGCTTGTGCGGGCGTCACGATCCGCTTCTGATCATCTGCGCTGCTTTCAGCAGGACGAATCCCCGGCGTTACCAGCAAAAACTCATCCCCCAGGGCATGCCGCAACGCTTTGGCTTCACGGGCCGAACACACTACACCATCCAGCCCGCAGTCCTGGGTCAGTCGCGCCAAGCGCTGCACCTGCACCATGGGTTCAATATCCACCCCTACTTCCTGCAGGTCTTCCTGCTCCAGACTAGTCAGGATGGTCACCGCCGTCAGCAGCGGGCGCGTGCTGCGGCGCTCGAGGATATCGCGGCACGCCGCCATCATGCGGCGGCCACCGGCGGCATGCACATTGACCATCCAGACGCCCAGCTCAGCGGCGGCCTGAACCGCACTCGCGGTGGTGTTGGGAATATCGTGAAACTTGAGATCAAGGAACACTTCAAAGCCCTTGTGCTGCAGTGCTTCGACAACTGCAGGGCCGCTGCTGGTAAACAACTCCTTGCCGACCTTGACGCGGCAACGCGCCGGATCCAGCTGCTCGGCCATATTCATCGCAGATGGCGCATCCGGAAAGTCCAGCGCGACAATGATTGGGCTAGTGCTCGACATACTTTGCATCCTGTTTTGAACATTCAAGAGTTAAAACTCAGACCACCTCATATCCCTTGAGAGGCCTGATAGTTGACCAGCCGTGGCAGGTGGGGCACTGCCAGTAGAGCTTCTGCCCGGCGAAACCACAGGACTCACAGCGGTACTGTGGCCTTTGTTGCTGCAGGGACTCCAGCAACTGCCGGAGCACCTGCATACCGCTCTGCTCTGCCTCGGCGGCACTACGCAACTGCAAGTTGACCAGCCCAAGCGTGCCGCCAATAGACGGCTGACGCTGTACCCAACCGAGTAAAAAGCGCTGCGCACTAGCCACCCCTTCTTGCTTCTCCAACTGCCCGCTACGGGCCAGCACGGTTTGCAACATGGGTGGCTCTGGGCGCTCCAGCACCCGGTCAAGGTACGCGGACAGGTCTAGGTCGCCATTATCCGCGCAGCGTCGTGCCAGCGGCAATATCTGCGGGACAAAGTCGGGAGATTCATCGGCAATTCGCTGCAGCAACTTGAGCACAGCCCGGGTATGCCCCTGCCGCTCTTCCAGATCAGCCAGCATCAACATCGCTCTGGTGCTACCGGGGTCGACCTTGAGCGCCGCGTGCAGATGCCCAAGCGCCAGATTGCTGTCGCGATTGCGCAGCGCCTCGTCGGCCAACTCGCAACAATAGTGTGCCTGGGTGACGGCGAAGCCCGGCCGCTCTCGCAGCAAACGCGAACCGATCTGCGATGCCTGCGCCCAGTCACGCTGCTGCTCGTAGACCGTGACCAGATCACCCAGCGCCTCGCCACGCAAACTGGAAGAAGAGCCGCCCAATTCCTCCAGCAGACGCTCCGCGCGGTTATGCATACCCACTGCGAGATAATCACGGGCCAGCTCAAGCTGCACACGATCAGCCTGCTGCGCGCTCAAACTGGGGCGGGCGAGCAGGTTCTGGTGAACCTTGATGGCACGCTCGACATCGCCACGCTGGCAGAACAGCTTGCCGATAGCGATGTGAGTTTCAACGGTTTCCGGATTCACTTCGAGGGCGCGAATGAAGGTTTCAATCGCCTCATCCGGCTGCTCATTCAGCAGGTAGTTCAGGCCGATGAAATACTGGCGATCAATCGCACTCCCGTGCGGCTGCAGCATGAAACCGACCTTGATCGCTTCCCGACGCCCGAGAAACCAGCCAATCGCCAATGCCACAACGAACAGGCCGAGGAACAGCAGTTCCTGCATGGGATCAACCTTTGACAGCTTGGGTGCGCAGCTTGTCGACTTCCTTGCGGTAACGGTTCAGCTCATTACTCTGCACCATCAACTTCAGGCGCAGGCGGGTGGTGATCAGCCAGCCAATGAAGACACCGAGAATACTGCCGAGAATGAAGGAAAAAACGATATAGATGGACAGGGGTAATTCAGGAGACTGAACTTCAAGAAATTGCAGCGTCGTGGATTGCTGGTTTTCCAGCATGAAGTCCATTGTTGCCAATGCCACCAGCAGCAAGACAACGATCAGCAACGCGCGCTTTAGCCATAGCATGCCACACTACTCCGCATCCATTTGTGTAGGCGAAGTATAACGCAGGGCACTGTCAGTGATACACCGGATCAGCTGTTTTCCAGCGACTCGTTAACCCGATCACGCAACTCCTTGCCTGGCTTGAAATGCGGCACGAACTTGCCCTCAAGCTCGACTGCATCACCGGTCTTCGGATTACGCCCTACCCGCGGTGCGCGGTAGTGCAGCGAAAAACTGCCAAACCCCCGAATTTCTATCCGTTCCCCAGTAGAAAGCGCTTGAGACATATGCTCCAACATAGTCTTGATCGCAAGCTCAACATCCTTCGCCGACAACTGCCCCTGTTGCTCGACAATGCGCTCGATCAACTCCGACTTGGTCATGGTTTTCCCTTTTTTATCAAGCGAGTAGCTTCGTTTTACACGGTTTTACCATGCTTGACTAGCTTTGAACAGCCTGATAAGCGCGAGCTTGCTCGCGCGCCGCAAACCTTAAGCTTCAAGCCACAAGCAAAACTGGCGCGAGCCAGGAGACAAGCGCACCACGTCTCGTGCGGCGGGAAGGACTATACGGTCGGAGCTAGCTTCAAGCTTGAAGCAAAAACCAGACTCAAGCAGGTTGGCGTTGAGGGGTTCGCTTTAAGCGTAAAGCTTGCTGCTTGCGGCTTGCGCGCAAAAAGCGCGCACAAAAAAGGGCGACCGAAGTCGCCCTTTTTCTACAGCTGGAAAGGCTTAGTTGCCTTTGCCTTCCATCTGCTGCTTGATCAGATCACCGATGGTGGTCGGACCAGCTGCCAGCATTTCCTGCTTTCGCAGGTCCTGGATGGCTTCTTTCTCGTCTTCTACGTCTTTCGCCTTGATAGACAGGCTGATGACGCGGCTCTTGCGGTCGATGCTGATGATCTTGGCTTCGACGCTGTCGCCTTCGTTCAGAACGTTACGAGCATCTTCAACACGATCACGGCTGATTTCGGAGGCTTTCAGAGTGCCTTCGATGTCGTCGGCCAGGGTAATTACTGCACCCTTGGCATCAACTTCTTTGACGGTACCGGTGATGATGGTGCCTTTCTCGTTCAGGGAAACGAAGTTGGAGAACGGATCGTCTTCCAGCTGCTTGACGCCCAGGGAGATGCGCTCGCGCTCTGGGTCAACAGACAGAATAACAGTCTCGATCTCGTCGCCTTTCTTGAAGCGGCGTACTGCTTCTTCGCCGGCTTCGTTCCAGGAGATGTCGGACAGGTGAACCAGGCCATCGATGCCGCCGTCCAGACCAATGAAGATACCGAAATCGGTGATCGACTTGATGGAGCCGGAGATCTTGTCGCCCTTGTTGAACTTGCTGGAGAACTCTTCCCATGGGTTCATCTTGCACTGCTTGATGCCCAGGGAGATACGACGACGATCTTCGTCGATGTCCAGAACCATAACTTCTACTTCGTCGCCAACATTGACAACTTTGGAAGGATGGATGTTCTTGTTGGTCCAATCCATTTCGGATACGTGAACCAGGCCTTCTACGCCTTCTTCCAGCTCTGCGAAGCAGCCGTAATCGGTCAGGTTGGTGACCTTGGCAGTAACGCGAGTGCCTTCTGGGTAACGACCGGTGATAGCAACCCATGGATCTTCGCCCAGTTGCTTCAGACCCAGAGAAACGCGGTTGCGCTCACGGTCAAACTTCAGCACCTTGACATCGATCTCGTCGCCAACATTGACGATTTCAGACGGATGCTTGATACGCTTCCACGCCATGTCGGTGATGTGCAGCAGGCCATCGACGCCACCCAGATCGACGAACGCGCCGTAGTCGGTGAGGTTCTTGACGATACCCTTGACCACCTGGCCTTCCTGCAGGGTTTCCAGCAGAGCTTCGCGCTCGGCGGAGTTTTCGGCTTCGAGGACAGCGCGACGGGAAACGACAACGTTGTTGCGCTTCTGGTCCAGCTTGATGACCTTGAATTCCAGCTCTTTGTTTTCCAGGTGCGTGGTATCACGAACCGGACGCACATCAACCAGAGAGCCTGGCAGGAACGCGCGAATGGTGTTGACGTCGACGGTAAAGCCACCTTTGACCTTGCCGTTGATAACACCCTTGACGATTTCTTCTGCAGCGAAAGCAGCTTCGAGGACTTTCCACGACTCGGCGCGCTTGGCCTTCTCGCGGGACAGCTTGGTTTCACCGAAACCGTCTTCAACGGCGTCCAGTGCAACGTGAACCTCATCACCCACTTCGATAGTCAGCTCGCCCTGATCGTTCAGGAACTGCTCGCGTGGGATAACACCCTCTGATTTCAAACCGGCGTGAACGGTGACCCAGTCGGAGTCGATGTCCACAACGATACCGGTGATGATGGAGCCTGGCTCCATATCAAGGGTTTTTAGGCTTTCTTCAAAAAGTTCGGCAAAGCTTTCGCTCATTTGGAATCCTGTAAATTAAGTATAAAGGCAGCTACCGCTCAGCCGCTCAAGAGCGCGCCGTGCAGCCACTTACCCGCCACGCCACCAGCTTGCGTGGGTTGATGGTATCAATGCTCTTTCCGGTTTGGCTGGTTGCCCGGATAGAGCAGCCTGATCAGTTCAGCAGGTCGCGTTTTTGCGCTTCCTTATGAACCATTTCAAGTACCTCTTCGATGTCCATTTGCGTGGAGTCAATCAGGATTGCATCTTCAGCCGGCCGTAGAGGCGCAACGCTGCGATTCATATCCCGATCGTCACGCGCAACGATCTCATCGAGAAGACTCGCCAGATTAGCAGCTTCACCCTTTTCGAGCAACTGCCTATGACGCCTGCCGGCCCGCTCTTCAGCACTGGCCGTCAGATAAACCTTCAATTGGGCGTCGGCAAACACCACCGTACCCATGTCGCGACCATCGGCAACCAGGCCCGGCGCCTCGCGAAAAGCCCGCTGGCGCTGCAACAGCGCCGCGCGAACGGCCGGCAGGGCAGCAACCTGGGAAGCGCCAGCACCCGCAGCTTCAGTGCGAATGGCACGGGTCACTTCCTCACCTTCGAGAATGATGTGCTGTTCGCGCGCGTCATCGCCGGCGACGAATTGCACGTCCAGATGCGCGGCCAGCGCCTCCAGCGCTTCTTCATTGGTGAGCGACACACCATGGTTCTGCGCCGCGAACGCCAGCAGCCGATACAAGGCCCCGGAATCCAGCAGATTCCAGCCCAACCGACTGGCCAGCAAACCGGCGATGGTGCCCTTTCCGGACCCGCCAGGGCCGTCGATGGTGATCACCGGGATAGCTTGTTCAGTCACGCGTTCTCCTCCAGACGAACCTGCATGCCGACGCTCTGCGCCAAACCGACAAAGTCCGGGAATGATGTGGCCACGTTGGCACAGTCATTGATTTGAATGGTGCCCTCGGCGCGCAGCGCCGCTACTGCAAAGGACATGGCGATGCGGTGATCACCGTGGCTTTCCACGCTACCACCACCGATACTGCTGCCGTTGATCACAATGCCGTCCGGCGTAGGCTCGGCCGCGACCCCTAGGGCGATCAGCCCGTCGGCCATTACTTGAATACGATCAGACTCCTTGACTCGCAGCTCTTCAGCGCCGCGCAGTACAGTGCGGCCTTCGGCGCAAGCCGCTGCCACAAAGAGTACCGGGAATTCGTCAATCGCCAGCGGCACCTGATCAACCGGGATATCGATACCTTTGAGCGGCGCATAGCGCACGCGAATATCGGCGACCGGCTCACCACCCACTTCGCGCTCATTGGTCAACTCGATGTTGCCGCCCATTTCACGCAGGATGTTGATAACGCCGATACGCGTAGGGTTGATGCCCACATGTTCCAGCAGCAGGTCAGCACCTTCACAGATGCTGGCTGCGACCATGAAAAAGGCAGCAGAGGAAATATCCGCCGGCACGTCGATCTTGCAGGCTTTCAGCGTATGGCCGGACTCGATGGTTACGGTCGCGCCATCGACCTTGACCGGATAACCGAAACCCTTGAGCATGCGCTCGGTGTGGTCCCGGGTAGGCGCCGGCTCGGTCACCGAGGTACTGCCAGAGGCATATAGCCCGGCCAGCAGCACGCAAGATTTAACCTGCGCACTGGCCATCGGCATGGTGTAATCCATCCCCATCAGGCGCCCGGCTCCGCCAATACGCAGCGGCGGCCGGCCTTCATCGCCGGTTTCAATCTGCGCACCCATTTCTCGCAGTGGCTTGGCTACACGACCCATGGGGCGTTTGGACAAGGAGGCATCGCCGGTGAGCACGGTATCGAACTCCTGTCCGGCCAGCAGCCCGGAGAGCAGGCGCATCGACGTGCCCGAGTTACCCAGGTAGAGCGAGCCAGGAGGTGCCTGCAAGCCGTGCAAGCCGACGCCATTGATGGTAACGCGACCGTGATGGGGGCCTTCGATCACCACGCCCATATCGCGAAATGCCTGCAGCGTCGCCAGGCTGTCCTCGCCCTCCAGAAACCCTTCAACCTCGGTCACGCCTTCGGCCAGCGAACCCAGCATGATCGAGCGGTGAGAGATGGACTTGTCGCCGGGCACGCGAATCTTGCCCTGCACCTTGCCGCCAGGGCTGGCGACGAAATTGATCGATTTAGTCTGCATAGGTTCCAAGTAAGCCCGACGGGCCAAAATAGTACTGAAATGCTCACGCGCCGACTTGGCTCGGGTAAACACGCCCAAGAGCGTGTTGGCATCCCGGCTTTCGACCGCATCACGCAAGCGGCTCAAATCCTGGGTAAAGGCGTCCAGGCTGCGCAATACCGCGTCCCGGTTGGCGAGAAATACGTCGCGCCACATCACCGGGTCGCTCGCAGCAATGCGAGTAAAATCCCGAAAGCCACCGGCGGCGTAACGGAAGATTTCCAGATTTTCGTTGCGCCCGGCCAGGGTATCGACCAGGGAGAATGCCAGCAGGTGCGGCAAGTGACTGGTGGCTGCCAGCACTTCGTCGTGGTCGGCCACACTCATCTGCTCGACATCAGCCTGCAGCGCTTGCCAGCACTGCTGTACCAGCGTCAGCGCCTGTTCGCAGGTGTTGTCGAGCGGCGTCAGAATGACCTTGTGATGCTTGAACAGATCAGCCCGCGCCGCCTCAACGCCGCTTTTTTCCGAACCGGCAATCGGGTGACCGGGCACGAACCAACTCGGCACCTCGCCAAAAACCTCTTCTACTGCTTTGACCACAGCGCCCTTGGTACTGCCGACATCGGTAATCACTGAATTCTGCTGCGGCAAGCCGGCCAGTTGCTCCAGCACCGAGCGCATGCCGAGGACCGGGACTGCGAGCATGATCACATCGGCGCCTTTCACTGCTTCGGCCAGATCGGCTACCACTCGATCGACCACGCCCAAAGGCACCGCTTGGCGCCGCGACACCGGATCCAGATCACAACCGACCACTTCACCACACAGGCCACTCTGTCGCATGCCCTTGGCGAAGGAGCCGCCGATCAAGCCGAGACCAACGACTGTCAGGCGCCCGATTGTGGGAGCTGTCGATGACACCCCTGTTACATCAACCACGAAGCATTACCCGCTTCAATGCATCCAGAAAGCGTTGATTCTCTTCCGGCAGGCCAACGGTGACGCGCAAATGGTTGGGCATGCCATAATTGGCTACCGGGCGCACAATCACACCCTCGCGCAGCAAGGCCTGGAATATCGGCGCTGCCTCACGCCCCAGATCAATCGCCAGAAAGTTGCCGCGCGACGGTATCCAGCTCAGCCCCTGCGCGGCGCAGCCGTCTTCCAGCTGCTGCATACCAGCGCGGTTAAGGCGCCGGCTTTCGATCAGGTAGGCCTCATCCTGCAGAGCCGCCAGCGCTGCTGCAAGCGCCAATGCGTTTACGTTGAATGGCTGACGTACGCGATTCAACGCATCGGCGATGGCTGCACACGACACCCCGTAACCTACCCTTATCGCCGCCAGACCGTAGGCCTTGGAGAAAGTGCGCGAGACCAGCAGGTTCGGGTACTGGGCCAGATAATCCATGCCGTTGGGTACGTCATCGGTTTCAACGTATTCGGTGTAGGCCTCATCCAGCACCACAATCACCCGCTCCGGCACCTTGGCCAGAAACACCTCCAGCTCAGCCCGCTCAATCCAGGTACCGGTTGGGTTGTTGGGGTTAGCAATGAAGATCAGCCGAGTCGACTCGGTAATGGCTGCCGCCATCGCGACCAGATCGTGCCCCCAGTTCTTTGCCGGCACAGACACCGCTTTGGCGCCGACCGCCTGGGTAACGATCGGATAGACCGCAAACGCGTGGTCACTGAAAATCACCTCGTGCTCGGGCCCGACAAAGGCGCGGGTAACCAGCTCCAGAATGTCGTTTGAACCATTGCCCAGGGTAATGCTGTCGGTCGCAACACCCAGGCGCTCTGCGAGCGCCTGTTTAAGGGCAAAGCCGTTACCATCCGGGTAGCGTGTCAGCTCGGGCAGCGCCGCGGCGATAGCCGCCTTGACCGCCGGACTTGGCCCCATGGGGTTCTCATTACTGGCCAGCTTGACGATATCCTGCGCCTGCAAGCCAAACTCGCGAGCCAGCTCTTCTACCGGCTTACCGGGGACATAAGGTGACAGTTTTTGCACTCCTGGCCGCGCCAGGGAGAGGAAATCACAACTCATAACACAAGCCTCAAGCTACAAGCAGCAAGCTTCAAGTCACACCAGGCCGCAGTTGCTTGCAGCTTGCGGCTTGCAGCTTGTCGCTGACGATTCAAAGTACCGCTTTCGGGTAGGACCCCAACACCTTCAGTGCAACCGACTCATCGTTGATCTTCTCCAGCACATCGCGAATCAGCGGATCGTGCTGGTGGCCGAAGAAGTCGATGAAGAACACGTAGGTCCATTTACCGCTGCGCGATGGGCGCGTTTCAATGCGGCTCAGGTCGATACCATTGGAGTGGAACGGCTGCAGCAGCTGATGCAATGCCCCCGGTTTGTTGCGCATGGAAACGATGACCGAGGTCTTGTCGTCGCCGGTGGGCGGTACCGCCTGGTTGCCGATGATCAGAAAACGCGTGGAGTTGTCGGGACGATCCTCGATTTTCTCCGCCAGCTTGGTCAGGCCGTACAGTTCAGCGGCCATATCCCCTGCAATCGCCGCGGAGTTCCACTCGCCCTTGACGCGCTTGGCTGCCTCAGCGTTACTGGCCACCGCAACCCGCTCAACATTGGGATAGTGCGCGTCGAGCCATTTGCGGCACTGGGCCAATGACTGGGAGTGCGAGTAAACGCGGGAAATCTTGTCCTCACGGGTGTTTTCGCCGACCAGCAGGTGGTGATGGATGCGCAGCTCGACCTCGCCGCAGATCACCATGTCATGCTCGAGGAAGCTGTCCAGCGTATGGTTGATGGCACCTTCGGTGGAGTTCTCCACCGGCACCACGCCAAATTGCACAGCGCCCGCTGCCACTTCGCGGAAGATCTCGTCAATCGCCGCCATCGGCACGCTGATTACCGAGTGACCGAAGTGCTTGAGCGCGGCCGCCTGGGTGAAGGTGCCTTCCGGTCCCAGATAAGCCACGCGCAGCGGCTCCTCCAGGGCCAGGCAAGCCGACATGATCTCGCGGAACAGACGTGCCACTTCTTCGTTGTCGAGCGGCCCCTGATTCAGCTCCATGATGTGCTTGAGCACCCAGGCCTCACGCTCAGGGCGGTAAAAAACCGGCTTGGCGTCAGCCGGCAACGACTTCTGCTTTACCTGCGCTACCGTCTGCGCACAGGCGGCACGCTCGCTGATCAGGCCGAGAATCTTCTCGTCGATGGTATCGATACGCTTGCGCAGCGCCTTCAACTGGTCTTCATCTGACATGGAAATCAACCGTGCTGCTGTTCGAACTCGGCCATGTAGGCCACCAGTGCATCCACCGCAGCCTCAGGCACCGCGTTATAAATGGACGCGCGCATACCACCAACCGACCGGTGCCCCTTGAGGTTCAACAGGCCGCGTTCCTCGGCACCCGCCAGGAACGGTTTATCGAGACGATCGTCTGCCAGGCGGAAGGGAATATTCATCCAGGAGCGATCAGCCAGGTTGATCGGGTTGCTGTACAGCTCGCTGGCATCAATGGCGGCATACAGCTTGCGCTGCTTGGCGTCGTTGATACGTTTCATCGCGTCCAGTCCGCCCTGCTCTTTCAGCCAGCTGAAGATCAGGCCGGACAGGTACCAGGCGAAGGTTGGCGGCGTGTTGTACATGGAATCGTTCTGCGCGGCCACCGCATAGTCCAGCATGGTTGGACAGCTGGAGCGCGCCTTGCCGAGCAGGTCTTCACGCACGATCACCACAACCAGCCCGCTGGGGCCAATGTTCTTCTGTGCACCGGCGTAGATCATGCCGAACTGCGATACATCCACCGGGCGTGACAGTATGGTCGAGGACATATCCGCAATCAGCGGAACGTCACCGGTCTGCGGCACCCAATTGAATTCCAGCCCGCCGATGGTTTCGTTCGGGCAGTAATGTACGTAGGCGGCGTCTTGCGACAATTGCCATTCGTTCTGTCCGGGAATGGCGAAATAGTCGTACGCCTTGGCACTGCCGGCGACGTTCACAGCGCCAAATCGAGAGGCTTCTTCAATCGCCTTGCGCGACCAGATTCCGGTATCAATATAGTCAGCGCTGCCGCCCTCAGGCATCAGGTTCAGCGGAATCTGCGCGAACTGCTGGCTGGCGCCGCCTTGCAAAAACAGCACCTTGTAATTATCCGGGATCGACAGCAGGTCACGCAGATCCTGTTCGGCGGTTTGGGCCACACTGACAAACTCGTCACTGCGATGGCTCATTTCCATAACCGACAAACCCTTGCCCTGCCAGTCGAGCAGCTCGGCCTGGGCCCGCTGCAGTACCGCTTCCGGCAACGCCGCCGGACCCGCGCAGAAATTGAACAGACGCTTACTCACGATTACTCCTGATCATCCAAGGGTTGCTGCTCTTCGTCATTCGGCACACCATCGTTGGCGGCTGGCTCCACCGGCAGAGGGTTACCCTCTTCATCCAGTTCTGCCATTGCCTCAAGCTCTTCTTCAGAAGGCTCCTGAACGCGCTCCAGGCCCACCAGCTTCTCATCTGCCGCCAGGCGAATCAGCATCACGCCCTGAGTATTACGCGACAGACAGGACACCTCGCTGACGCGGGTACGCACCAGCGTGCCCTGGTCAGAGATCAGCATGATCTCTTCGCCGTCTACCACCTGCACCGCACCGACCAGCGGCCCGTTGCGCTCATTGGAGACCATAGCGATGACGCCCTGACCGCCACGCTTGTACTGCGGGAAGTCTTCTACCGCGGTGCGCTTGCCGAAGCCGCGCGCCGAGGCGGTGAGAATCTGCGTATCGGCCTCGGCAATCAGCATGGAGACCAGACGCTGGCCCTCGGCCAAACGCATGCCGCGCACACCGCGCGCCGTGCGGCCCATGGCGCGCACATCGGTTTCCTTGAAGCGGGTCACCTTGCCGCCGTCGGAGAACAGCATGATCTCGCGCTCGCCATTGGTCAGCGCGGCCGAGATCAGGGTGTCACCCTCGTCCAGATCCAGAGCAATCAGACCGACGCTGCGCTGACGACTGAACTGTTCCAGCGGCGTCTTCTTCACAGTGCCGTTGGCGGTGGCCATGAAAATGAACCAGCCCTCGGTGTATTCGTCGACCGGCAGCATGGTGGAGATGAACTCACCCTCCTCCAGCGGCAGCAGGTTAACCAGCGGGCGACCACGTGCGGTACGCGACGCTTCGGGAATCTCATAGGTTTTCAGCCAGTACACCTTGCCGCGGCTGGAGAACAGCAACAAGGTGGTGTGACTGTGCGCGACCAGCAGATGCGAAACGTAATCTTCGTCCTTCACGCCGGTTGCCGCCTTGCCGCGGCCACCCCGGCGCTGCGCCTGATAATCGGCCAGCGGCTGACTTTTGGCGTAACCACCGTGGGAAATGGTCACCACGCGGTCTTCTTCGGTAATCAGGTCGGCAATGGTCAGATCCATGCGCGAAGCGACGATTTCGGTACGACGCGCGTCGCCGTAGTTGTCGCGAATCTGTTCCAGCTCCTCGACGATGACTTCCATCAGTCGCTCTTCGCTATTGAGGATGCGCAGCAGTTCGCCAATCTGCTTGAGGATTTCCTGATACTCGCTGAGCAGCTTTTCATGCTCGAGGCCTGTCAGGCGGTGCAGGCGCAGCTCGAGAATAGCCTGGGCCTGTTCAGGCGACAGGTAGTACTTGCCTTCACGCAGACCGTACTGCTCATCCAGACCGTCGGGGCGGCAGGATTCGGCACCGGCGCGTTCGACCATTTCGACTACGGCACCCGGCTCCCAGGCCTTGGCGATCAGCGCGACCTTGGCATCGGCCGGGGTGGGCGACTTTTTGATCAACTCGATAACCGGGTCGATGTTCGACAGCGCTACCGCCTGACCTTCCAGAATGTGGCCACGTTCACGCGCCTTGCGCAATTCGAACACGGTACGGCGGGTCACCACCTCGCGGCGGTGACGCACGAAGGCATCGAGCAGCTCTTTCAGGTTGAGAATGCGCGGCTGACCGTCGAGCAGACCAACGATGTTGATCCCGAACACGCCCTGCATCTGGGTTTGCTGATAAAGGTTGTTGAGCACGACCTCGGCGACTTCGCCGCGACGCAGCTCGATCACCACGCGCATACCGTCCTTGTCAGACTCGTCGCGCAGCTCGGAAATGCCTTCGATCTTCTTCTCTTTTACCAGCTCAGCGATCTTTTCGATCAAACGCGCCTTGTTCAACTGATAAGGCAGCTCGTGAATGATGATCTGCTGGCGGCCACCGACCTTGTCGATGTCCTGAATCTCGCAGCGGGCACGCACATAAATGCGGCCACGGCCGGTCTTGTAGGCTTCGACGATGCCAGCGCGGCCGTTGATGATACCGGCCGTAGGGAAGTCGGGCCCCGGGATGTATTCCATCAGATCGTCGATGGACATATCCGGGTTGGCAATCAAGGCCAGGCAGCCGTTGACCACTTCGGTCAGGTTATGCGGCGGAATGTTGGTCGCCATGCCGACGGCAATACCACTGGAGCCGTTGATCAGCAGATTCGGCACTTTGGTTGGTAGCACGGCCGGGATCTGCTCGGTGCCGTCGTAGTTGGGCACCCAGTCGACGGTTTCTTTATCCAGATCAGCCAGTAACTCGTGGGCCAGCTTGGTCATGCGGATTTCGGTGTATCGCATGGCGGCGGCGTTATCGCCATCGACCGAACCGAAGTTGCCCTGACCATCGACCAGCAGATAGCGCAGCGAGAACGGCTGCGCCATACGAACGATGGTGTCGTATACGGCGGAGTCACCATGCGGGTGATATTTACCAATCACGTCACCGACCACACGGGCCGACTTCTTGTAGGGCTTGTTCCAGTCGTTGTTCAGTTCGCTCATGGCGAACAGCACGCGCCGATGCACCGGCTTGAGGCCATCACGCACGTCCGGCAATGCCCGCCCGACAATAACGCTCATCGCGTAATCGAGGTAGGACTGCTTCAACTCGTCTTCAATACTGACTGGAAGGATTTCTTTGGCCAGTTCACCCATGAAACGGCATTCCTTTTATTGTCGGCAACTCATTGATGCCAATAGCATTATTCAAGCTTGCAAGGAGGCTGGAAGCGCTCGCCCGTAAAGGCAGCGACGATTTGGCCGCAGCACCGCTCAACCCGCCCGATCAAAGCCGCACAGGATACCACAGACAGGACTGGGGAGGGAGCATTAAGCAGAGCGGAAAAGGCCCCTGAGACGCGCTCAGGAGCCAGCAGAGGCATTTAGCACTTTTTCATCAGTGCAGGCGACGATGACTGACCAGGTCAGCCAGCTTTTTCTCGTCCGGACGCTCGATAACGCCCTTCTCGGTAACAATCACATCAATCAGGTCCGCCGGGGTGACATCGAATACCGGGTTGCTGACCGGTGTTCCGGTATCAATATTGCGCTCACCCAATTGCAATAACTCACGACTGGATCGCTCCTCCAGCGGCAGGTCGTCCCCGACTTCCAGGCTCAGATCGATACAGGAGCTGGAGGCCACAACCATGAACCGCAAACCATGGTGCATGGCCAGCACTGCCAAGGCATAGGTACCGATCTTGCAGATCGCATCACCGTTGGCCGCGATCCGGTCAGCCGCAACCACGACCCAGTTGATATCCTCACTTTTCATCAGATGCGCAGCGGCGCTGTCGATGTGCAATTGTGCCGGCACGCCTGCCTGTGCCAACTCCCACGCGGTCAAGCGCGCGCCCTGCAGCAGCGGCCGGGTCTCGCTGATATAAACCCGCTCTACCAAGCCTGCCTCGTGCGCGGCACTCACCACGCCCAGCGCAGTACCAACACCACCGCTGGCCAAGGCACCGTCGTTGGAGTGCAGCATGATTCTCTGCGGCTTCTTGTGCCGTCGCCCGAGTATCTGCACACCAAACCGCGCCATGCTGCGATTGGCCTCGCGATCACTTTCGTGCACTGCAATTGCCGCCTGCAGCAAGCGCGCCGGCACGTCTTGCTGCAGGGTCAGTTTGCGCAGCGTTTCGCGCATGATGCCCAGCGCCCAGGTCAGGCTGATCGCCGTGGATTGAGCGCCTTCCAGCAACTCAAAATCGGCCGCCAGAGCGGCGTTCCAGTCCTCGCTGGCGCCAATGGCCTGGGCTGCCAGGGCGATACCATAGGCTGCGGCTATGCCAATCGCCGGCCCGCCGCGCACCGTCATACTGGCAATAGCCTCAGCCACTTCTGGCGCCGAACTGCACTCGCAATAGACGATACGATCCGGCAGCCTGCGCTGGTCCAGCAGGCGCAGACGTCGGTTACTCAACCATTCAATGGATTCCAGCGAAACTTGCTCACCACCCAGTGCTTTGGACTGCAACATAGCGAGCTCTCCTTATTTTGATCTGACTGCCTGGACCTCTTCCCGCCGCTGCTCTGCGGCGCTGTTGCCGCACTTAATCCCCTGCACGCCCCTCCCACCTAAGGTTATACTCGCCACCATGAAACAAGGCGAACTCGATATGACTACCCTACCCGACGAACTCGACCTGCTGTTGCTGCCGCGCTGGATAGTACCGGTTGTGCCGCGCGGGCTAGTACTGGAACAGCACGCACTGGCAGTGCATCAAGGCCGCATCGTCGCCTTGCTGCCGGCCGAGCAGACCGCCGACCTCAAGGTCCGCGAACGCCGCGACCTGCCAGACCACCTGCTGATCCCCGGCCTGGTCAATGCACATGGCCACGCCGCGATGAGCCTGTTTCGCGGCCTGGCCGACGACCTGCCGCTGATGACCTGGCTTACTGACCATATATGGCCAGCCGAAGGGCGCTGGGTCAATGCCGATTTTGTGCGACTGGGTACGCAACTGGCGATTGCCGAGATGTTGCGCGGCGGTACCACCTGCTTTTCCGACATGTATTTCTACCCGGATGTCGCCGCTGCCGCTGCCACGGAAGCCGGCATTCGCGCACAACTGGCTTTCCCGGTGATCGATAATCCGATCCCGGGCGCGCGCGACAGCGCCGAGGCTATCGCCAAAGGCCTGAAGCTGCACGATGAAACCCGCCACAACCCCCTGATCAGCGTCGCCTTTGGCCCCCATGCGCCCTACACCGTCAGCGACAAAACCCTGACCCGGGTGCGCACCCTGGCCGATGAACTCGATCTACCGATTCACATGCACATCCATGAAACCGCCTTTGAAGTCGACGAAGCCGTACGGCTGAGCGGCCAGCGTCCGCTGCAACGCTTGCAGCAGCTTGGCCTGCTCAGCCCGCGCCTGCAGGCCGTGCATGTCACACAGGTCAACGACGACGATCTCAAACTACTGAGCGACTACGGCGTGCAGGTGATTCACTGCCCCGAGTCCAATATGAAGCTGGCCAGCGGGGCCATGCCGGTACAGCAACTGCTGGACGCCAAGGTGAATGTCGCCCTTGGCACTGACGGCGCGGCCAGCAACAACGATCTGGATATGCTGGGCGAGATGCGTAGCGCTGCGCTGCTGGCCAAACTGACCGCCGGCGACCCAACCGCACTTGATGCGCACGCCGCTCTGCACATGGCCACCCTGGCCGGCGCGCAGGCGCTGGGGCTAAGCGACGAGATTGGCTCGCTGGAAGTTGGCAAGGCTGCCGATCTTGCCGCCATCGATCTTTCCGCACTGGCCCAACAACCCGTCTACCAACCGGTTTCACAACTACTTTACACCTGCAACGCCGCCCAGGTGTCCGACGTATGGGTTGCCGGCAGACCGAAACTGCGCGCAGGGAAACTCTGCTCTATGGATACCGGTCCGATGTTGCAGCAGGCCAATGAGCTGGCCACACGCATTCGCAAAGGGGATACACATGAGTCTTAACGTCGACCGGGCGGAAATCGCCAAATTTGAAGCCCTGGCCAGCCGCTGGTGGGATCGCAACAGCGAGTTCAAGCCACTGCATGAAATCAACCCGCTGCGCACCAACTGGATTGACGAGCGGACCCCACTGGCCGGCAAGGAAGTGCTCGATATAGGTTGTGGCGGCGGCATCCTGGCCGAAGCCATGGCGCAACGTGGCGCCACGGTGACCGGCATCGACATGGGCGAAGCACCGCTCTCGGTAGCACGTCTGCATCAACTGGAATCAGGCGTCGCCGTGGACTACCAGCAGAGCACCGCCGAAGAGTTTGCCGAGCAACACGCCGGACGCTTCGACGTGGTCACCTGCCTGGAAATGCTGGAGCACGTACCCGACCCCGGCTCGGTGATTCGCGCCTGCGCAAAACTGGTCAAGCCCGGCGGCCACGTGTTCTTCTCGACCATCAACCGCAACCCCAAATCCTTTCTGTTCGCCATCGTCGGTGCCGAATATGTATTGCGCATGCTACCGCGCGGCACCCACGAGTTCGCCAAGTTCATTCGCCCTGCCGAACTGGGCAGCTGGTCGCGCGAAGCCGGCTTGAACCTGCTGGACATGACCGGCCTGACGTTCAACCCACTCACCAAGACCTACAAGCTGGAAGCCAACGTGGACGTCAATTACATGATCCACTGCCAGCGCGGAGCCGACGCCTGATGCTCAACAGCGTCCTGTTCGATCTGGATGGCACTCTGCTGGACACCGTCGACGACTTCATGAGCATCATCGAGGCCATGCTGCGTGAACACGGCCGGCCCGAGATCGACGCCCGCCTGGTACGTAGCCAGGTGTCTGACGGTTCCATCGGTATGCTCTGCACCGCGTTCGCGATGCGCCCCGATGCCGACGGGTTTGACGCACTGCGCGAAGACTTCCTGCAGCGCTACGCCGACCAGCTGGGCAACCAGACTCGGCCCTTCCCGGGGATCAGCGAATTACTCGACTGGCTTGATGCGCAAGACCTGCCCTGGGGCGTGGTCACCAACAAGATGAGCCGCTTCAGTATTCCGCTGATAGAACGCATGGGGCTGGGACAGCGCTGCCGAACCCTTGTATGCCCGGACCAGGTCACCCACGGCAAGCCGCACGCCGAGCCCGTACTCAAGGCTTGCGCCGAGCTGGGAGTCGACCCCGCTGGCTGCGTGTTTGTCGGCGACCACCTGCGAGACATTCAGGCCGGCAAGGCCGCGGGCACAGCCACCGTGGCCGCCCTCTACGGCTACATACCGGCCGGCGACGATCCTGCGAACTGGAACGCCACCCACAGCATCAACAACGCCGCTGCACTCCGCCCCTGGCTGGAGCAGCGCCGCGCTACGGAGACAACGCATGTTTGATTACACCGCCCCCGCCGACCTGCTCAAGGACCGTGTCATTCTGATCACCGGCGCCGGCGACGGCATTGGCCGGGCCTGCGCACTGAGCTGCGCCGCCCATGGCGCCACCGTGGTTCTGGTCGGCCGCACCCTGAGCAAGCTGGAGGCGGTGTACGATGAGATTGAAGCAGCCGGCCACCCACGCCCGGCCCTCTGCCCACTGAATCTGGAAACAGCGCTCGAAAAAGACTACGAAGACCTCGCCGATCAATTATTTGACACCTTCGGCAAGCTGGATGGCCTGGTGCACAATGCCGCCGAACTGGGCCCGCGCACCCTGCTCGACACCGTCAAGGCAGACGCCTGGCTCAAGGTCATGCAGATCAACGTTAACGCCCCCTTCCTGCTGACCAAAACCATGATGCCGCTGCTGCGTGCGGCGCCCGATGCCTCAGTGGTATTGCTGTCGTCCAGTGTCGGGCGCAAAGGCCGCGCCTACTGGGGCCCGTACGCAGTCAGCAAGTTTGCCGTGGAGGGCCTGATGCAGACCCTGGCAGACGAGCAGGACGGCACCAGCGAGATTCGCGTCAATAGCCTGAACCCCGGCGCCACTCGCACCAAGATGCGCGCCAAGGCCTATCCCAACGAGCCCGCCGAGACCAACCCGGAACCCAGCGCTATCATGCCGGCCTTTCTCTACCTGCTGGGCCCCGACAGCCGCAGCACCAACGGTCAGGCGCTGGACGCGCAATAGTCGGTTTTTTGTCGCTCGGACTACCAGAGCGGCAAAGCTTCCCGCCTAGGCGGCAATTTTTTGCCGCCTAGGCGCACCCTACCCTCAAGAACAAATCATAAGCCATTGAAATTAATGAGATTAATATAATGGCACATTGATTGCTTCATGTCCTGCATAAGACCCCATGTCAGGATTCGCCATGATGCATGTGCAGGGAAACACCATCGACTTCGATACCGCCCGCCTGAAGCTAGACCAGAGCGCAAAAAACGCTGGCGCACGACGCAAAGTGGCCAAACGCGGCAGCCAGTTCGAGGCGGTACAGCAGCAGCTATTGCATAGCCTGCAAACCACGCTGGAAGTCGATCAGGTACTGAACCTGTTCCACAAGGGACTGCAAGAGCTGCTGCAGGTTGACGCCCTGGAATACCGGCACAATGCGGAGCCCGCCGTCATGCAAGTCGGGCAGCCCGCCGTACACCGCTGCAGCTACCGCATATCGCACGCCGGCAACTACCTGGGCGAGCTGCAGTTCAGCCGCCAGCAACGCTTTAGCGAAAACGAATTGCTGGCCATCGAAACCCTGCTCGGCACCCTGCTCTATCCGCTGCGTAACGCGCTGATGTACCGCGCTGCCCTGCGCGATGCGCTCAACGACAGCCTGACCGGCACCAGCAACCGTCTGGCGCTAAATCAGAACTTGGAACGCGACATCCGCCAGAGCCATCGCAGCCAGCAGCCTCTATCGCTGCTCGTGCTCGATATTGATCACTTCAAGCAGGTCAACGACCGCTACGGCCATGCCTATGGCGACGCCGCGCTCAAGGCCGTGGTCAACTGCATCAGCGACTCGCTGCGATCGGTAGATGGGCTGTATCGCCTGGGCGGCGAGGAATTTGTCGTACTCCTCAACAGCACCTCGCTGGACGCTGCACGCATGGTCGCAGAGCGTATTCGCAAATCGGTGGAAAACATGCAATTCGAGTTGGACGGCCAACCGATTCCACTGACCGTCAGCATTGGGTTGAGCACCCTGCACGCCGAGGACAACGCCAACAGCCTGATCAACCGGGGCGACCAGTTGATGTACGATGCCAAGCGCCAGGGCCGCAACCGGGTCCGAGTAGAGAGTTAACTCCAGCAGCCAGATTACCTGGCTGCCACCGGCAACACGGCACCTAATCCTGTTACCGCAACGGGCTAGCTATTTACGCGGTCCGCCAGCCAGCACCTTGCAGAACAGCGCATAGCCATGCCGACGCCGACATGGAAAAACGGTCGGCGCTTTGCTTTCAGTCGCCGCTGATTTCTATTGTTTCACTCAGCGCCTTCCAACGGGGCAGCACCTCCTCCGGCGGCGGGGTGAAGTCCGTCAGATCGTCCGTGCCTTTCTGGAAGGTAAACACCTGTACAGCTACCAGCGGGCTGAGCATGCCGCCGGTTTTCGCCAAGCCAAACCAGCCGCGCTTCTGCTCGCCTGAGTCTGGCTTGGGATCAAGCCGCCAGCCGTCCATGCCGGCCAGGTGAGAGCCGATATAGGTGGGTTCCACGAAGCGTTTGAAGGTCCACTTCTGGGCATCGTAGCCGGGGTAATAATCGGTATCGTAGGTGCCTGTTTTTGGGTGTGTATCCCAAGGATCGTTGGCCGAGGCCGTGACGATGCTGAATACCACGTTGGGCGTTGCAGTGAAGCGCAGGCTGTTCTTGACTGAGTAGTGAGCGTTGCCGTCATCGGCAATAAAACCGTAGGGGATGCACACACCGCTTTCATCCGGCACCTCGTAAAGCTCACGTGGCCGAAAACGCGACATCATATCCAGCATGGCTTCTTTGCCCTTGCTCTGAGCGTACGCTTCACTCATAAAAAAGGCGTAAACGCGATTGTTACGGTAGATGTATGCTTCTGCGGGGGCTGAAGCAGAGCCCACGAAGTAGGCGTCGGGGATGCCGAGGTCGTGGACTGTGGGGAGGGCAAGAGAAATCTTTTCTTTGGTTTCCTCTATCTGCTTTCTCCATATGGAAGCACTCTCTGGATCGTTGTCCCTTTCAAACTGCTCTACTAATCGCTTTTCAGTCTCCAACTCTTCTTTCAAATAGTCTTGGTAAAGTACGCTTGTTCCTCTTCTATAACCATAAACGTCATCCAGCATAGACCTATCCACTTCATCGCTGACGTAGATGACCGCGCCGAACTCGCCGTAATTAGCATTATCTCCGCGGGCGGCAACCATGTCGCTAAAGTCATGCCCCCCACCTTTGGATATCTGCATCGTTCGGTCTGCGTTGAAGGTTGCCCACTCGATATCCTCTTGCACATCAAAGATCAGTCGGCCTAGGCATTCCTGGCGCGGGACACCCGCTGCAGTAAATGTGGAGGTTAGCAGCAGACAGAAGCCGAATAGCTTTGCCAGCCTGTTGGTGTTCATACACAATCCTTGTGAAAAATAGGCGCTCACTGCTGGTTTTCTGCAGCTTCATATAGCGCCTGCATACCAGGCAGTGGTCGGAAGCTTTTCATGAATTTCAGTACATCAGCTTCGGCTTGCTCTATGGGTGGCGGCGGCTGGTCGTTGGCGTAGGTTTGCAGCTTGTAGAGCAAGGTTGGCGTGTACTTGCCGGCCGCTGCGCCGGCGTTGAGGTTGTACTGGGCGTGCGATGAGAGCCGGTCGCCCTCGGGATCGATGGCTTGCAGACTGCGACCAGTTAGAGTGCCGCGGCTACTGCCGATATCGATACGGCGTGGGCCTATGTTGGTCGCAACCAGGGCGGCCGGGAAAGGATTGCCCATCAACCGTTTGGTGAGCATGGGTAGCAGCTCGATGGCATCTGTCACTGAATTACTTAGCGTCAGACTGTTCAGCACGTAGGGCGTGCTTTTTACATGCCAGGAAAAGCCTGCGTAGTAATTTTCAGTGCCGTTATCAGCAATAAAACCAAATGGCAGACAAACGCCGGGCTCTTGCGGTATCTCAAATGCCTCGCGGGGACGAAAACGTGCCAACAGATCGCGCGCCGCGGGCTCTATCGCTTCAATCGAGCTGTCATATTCTCCGTTTTTGGGGCCAAACTCGAAATGAAAAATGCGGTTGTTACGCCATAACACTGCCACCATCCTGTCTGGGTGCCAAGCGCCGGCTGCATCGGGAATACCAAGTTCAAAAGCGCGTTCTTTTTCATAGCGTGCGTCTGTAGGCAGCGCAGCTACTTGTCTCTCAAAATCTGCGAGTTGAGCCTCTAACTCTTCTGTTGGTCGACCCTTGCTTTTATCAAAATCGATAAATATTTTAAACCTTGTTATGTCAGAGACCATGTCGCTGTATTTTTTATATTCTGCCTCTAGCGCCATCAGCTCTTCGACATGTTTTTTCATGTCATCATTCAAAGAGTCAAACCGTTCCTCTTTTTCCTTTACTCTGTTTTCGAGCACCCTCATTTTTGCCTTAGTTTCGTTCGGCAGCTCAGTGCCCAATGCGTTCTCATATGCTTCGCGAGTGGTTTCTGGGCTAACCCGAATACGAACAAATTTGTAAATACCATTGCCTGGGTCAGTGCCGTAATCAAGACTGCTGTACCCCCTAGGGTCACTTGCGGCATAGTCGACTGAGTTATCGTAAGGTATATACAGGTGCCACATCCTATCAGACGGCATGTCGAATTGGGTGCGGCCCAAACATTCGGTACGCCAGCCTTCTGGAATCTGGTAATCCCGTATCTCCGCTGAGTCAGCTAATGCCAGGGCGGGTAACAGGAACAGGGTGCACAGTCTATAGCGCATCAAGCAGTCTCATTAGTTACCATGTATCTCTATGGTCTCGCTTAGCGCCTTCCAGCGGGGAAGCACCTCTTCTGGCGGCGGAGTGAAGTCCGTCAGATCGTCCGTGCCTTTCTGGAAGGTAAACACCTGTACAGCGACCAGCGGGCTGAGCATGCCGCCGGTTTTCGCTAAGCCAAACCAGCCGCGCTCCTGCTCACCTGAGTCTGGCTTGGGATCAAGCCGCCAGCCGTCCATGCCGGCCAGGTGAGGGCCGATGTAGGTTGGCTCTACGAAGCGTTTGAAGGTCCACTTCTGGGCATCGTAGCCGGGGTAATAATCGGTATCGTAGGTGCCTGTTTTTGGATGTGTATCCCAAGGATCGTTGGCCGAGGCTGTGACGATGCTGAATACCACGTTGGGGGCAGCGGTGAAGCGCAGGCTGTTTTTAACGGAATAGTCCGCTTTGCCGTCATCGGCAATAAAACCGTAGGGGATGCATACACCGCTTTCATCCGGCACCTCGTAAAGCTCACGTGGCCGAAAACGCGACATCATATCCAGCATGGCTTCTTTGCCCTTGCCCTGAGCGTACGCTTCACTCATAAAAAAGGCGTAAACGCGATTATTACGGTAAATGTAGGCTTCGTCGGGGGCTGAAGCAGAGCCTACAAAATAGGCGTCGGGGATACCGAGGTCGTGGACTGTGGGGAGGGCGTGTAAAATTTCTTCCTCTATTTTTCTTACCTCTCCCTTCCATATAACAACATCCTCTTGCTCGTTGCTCTTCTCAAATTGTTTTACCAGTCGCTTCGAGCTTTCGAGCTTGTCTTTCAGATAGTCCTGATGCAGTACGCTGGTTCCTCGTCTGTAACCATAAACGTCATCCAGCATAGACCTATCCACTTCATCGCTGACGTAGATGACGGCGCCGAACTCACCATAGGTAGCGTTATCACCATCAGCCCCGACGTTTAAACCAAAACCATGTCCTCCTCCTTGTGATATGCGGAGAGTGTAGTCCTTAGAAAAGGTGGCCCACTCTATACTTTCTGGAACGATGAAAGTCATCCGTCCCAAGCATTCATGACGCGTCACCTCAGCTATTGTGTATTGTGAGAGTAAAAGAAGGGAGGAGCCAATGAACGGCACTACTGTTTTCATCGGGGGTAGCATCCTTAAGCTTGTTCTCGTCGAGCGTTAGAGGTAGCAAAAGCAGAAGGTTTTTCTTCCTGCATGAGCTTAGCGACGGTTTTTAAATTAAGCCCTGAGTCATTGTTCTCTCCACGGGTCCACTGTGTAGGTAATTGGCAGATAAAGCCCTTTGTGCCTCGAGGCTGTGCGTACTCTAGTGGCATACCTTGGTCGACTGGACGCCAAAAACGCGTTTCATAGGCCATCGGCGATTCCAAAGACCCGCCTTGTTTTAATTCAGTTAGGCTGCGGTATGCCCATGTAGGCCAAACTGGCGCTGGGAAGCCCTTCTTGTGATTGGTCATATCCGGAGTGGTCTTGGGCTGAACCTGGCTGACATTTTGAGGGATAAAATTAAAAACTCTTTCGTAAAGGTTTGAGTTATCTCTCGATAGTCGTTGAATTGCTCTCCAAGTATTTTCTGCTACTGGCGTATTCCAGCACCCGATCAATTCGCTGGCTGGCTGGATGTTTGATTCGCCGGTCAGACTCAGCCCGAAGTGCTTTTTCCATAACGCGACCCGTAATTCATAAACCGCTTTGCCTACCTGATGGGGGGTGACGCCGTCGAGCGCTACATTAATGGGGGTGCTATCTCTTACGACCACAGCCAGCTCAGAGTCTCTAGAGCCAAGCAAGCTGCGATCATTGATATTGGCGCTACCCAGAATGGCTACTCGATCGTCGGCTATCAACAGCTTGCTATGTACATATATCTGCTCCGTCACCACCTTGCCTGAAAGTTCACCCCAGGTACGCAGGTTCAACAATGTGAGGTATTTGCTCCAGTCTTGTTGCTCAAACAGAGGGCGATCGGATCTTGGGTCAATATTATTTATGCGCTGGGCTGCGGCTTCTGGGGTATCGCCTCGATCAATAAAAGCCCGTAATGCCATGTGGCGCTGAATATTCTTGATCAAGCTTTTCTCGCCAAATACCAAGCTCTGCATGGTCAGGTGAATCTGGTGCATGATGTTAGGGGTGTTCAGCGTGCCTTCAGGGTGAACAGGTAAGACCATGTAGACATGGAAAGGATTGCCCTCATCTATCGCCTTGCTGATCCTCGAGGCGATGGCGCAGCCTATGGTATTAGCTATGTGATCCTGCGGTGTGCTGAGAAAGTCGGTTACCCAGCCCTGGGCATTGACCCCGAGCATGGCGAACATTTGCTCAATGAACCGGTTACTCTCTTCATCTGCATTGCGAGCGATGGCGTCTATTTCCAGCCAATCAAGCTCCCATACATCTTTCGCTTCAAGTGCTTCTGCTAACCGGACACGAGCCACAAAATCCTGGCGCAGCGTACGAGGGTCGCGCAGGCTTGCCATGGGGCCTGACATTCGTAGGAAGGGGTAAAGCTCACCATCTGCACCGAAATCGCTCTGAAAAAACTGATTCTCGATATAGATGAAATGCTGAGCGCTGGAGATGGCTTGCAGCATTGCGTCCTTGCAGTTGGCTTGCACGCCGCTGCTGGTAAACCCCGGCATGGCGGGTAAGTTAACATTCGCTTGCTGCCGCCCCCGTTGCTCCTGTTGTTGCATATTGCTTGCAGCACTACGTAGCACTTGAACGCTCATGCCTTTGGGTTTTATCTCAGGATAGACAGGTAGCTGTTCCGTCTCGTTTATCCATACAGGGGGTGCCTGCTTGAAATCGAGTTTGATGAGGTTGTTGGCATCAAGAAAATGATGTAAATGGGCCGCGCGCAGCAACTGGTTGATCCAGGTTGCGATGGTATCCAACGCTTTTTTTACTATAGCGGTGTTTTGAAAGGGAGGGCTGTTCGCTAAGTACGCTTGTTGGCTGTTCCAACGGTCAATAAAGTTTCTGGATAAATCATACACCGACGGCCCTTCAATACGACAATGCACATCTTGCCATGGCATGCGCGGCTGGTCTGGTGCGAGGCGGCTATTGTCGGCCGAGGCCAGCGGCTGCGGATGTTCCAGCAAATAAGGAAATGCCGCTTCGTTGCTGGCAGCTTGCGCTTGCAAAAGGCTATGAAGGTGCCAAAAGACCGTTGTCGCCAGTTCTGAAACGGGTTGTATTTCGGCTCCGGGCATCGTGTTGTACCCACCGTTGAACAGAGCGGCGAAGGTTCTGCCAATGTCTGTTTCATAAGTCCACTGGGCTATGAGGTAGCTGCTTTTTACACGCAGAGATTCGGTTATATTACCCTGAGCGAGTTTCAGCTGAGTTAACCAGCGCTGAATTTGCTCGCGTAATTCAGGGTCTATCTCGAAGTCGTCCAGACTGGCTTCTATGAGTTTGGATAGGGAACGAATGTTGTGCTCCCAAACCTTATATTTCATCTCAGTAATTGCCGAGCTTAATCCCGCGACAGCGTCTTGAGCACGGTCCACACCGTCGATTACTGACTGGAGGACTGGGCTGCGGGGGCTGGAAAAAAAGTCGATTACATAGTTAAAACTGTTGAGCACTTCTGCCCGATTAGGGGTCGGACCGCCTAATGACGCTTTCGACAAGTCCAGCAGAGTCGCCATGATCAACCCGTTGCGACTTACATGATCCTCTATCTCCATCCAGCCCAGCTGAGGAATGCAGGGATTGCGAGCATCGTTCCCTTTGCGGGTGGTCGCATCAAGGCTGAAGTTGTTGTCGTCCCGCCTTCCGTAGGCCAGATCAATTCCGCCGACGTAACCGACAAGGTTATCGATTACTACACTCTTTTGATGGTGCGAGAAGGCTACGCCCAGACCGCCCATATCACTCTGCTGGGTAGCGGGTACGCAGAAGGCTCGCGGCCCACTTTGCAACCCGGCATTAAGCTGAAACATGGCCAGCATGGTATCTACATCGAAGGTACCCAAGCTGCCCGACGGGCTAAGCCACGGAGCAACATAGATCCGCAGCTGAGGTTTTCTGGTGAGTGCTTGATGTAGGCATTGCCAGAGCGTTCGTCTGCCATCAAGCAGAACGTCATAATTTATCTGCCAGCCAGTGATGAAAATCGTTTTCTTTGCTTTATCTATGGCTGAGGCCACATCTTTGAAGTAATCATCGCCGGTGGTAAAGAAACGTACTTCATTGCCACTGCGTTTAGGCGCGAATGCAGATTTACTGGAAATAAAATAATCAGGTGCGGAGTACGCGGCGCGTGCTTTGCCATCGTCGCTATTAATCTGATTTATCTGCTTCGCTCGCATGCCGTTATAGGCGTTGTTATTTGTCATGGACGATCAATCCTTTGATTTCAAATGGGCGTAAACGTCAGTGTCCCAACCACTGTCCTGTTTGCTGCGTCCCATGACTAGCGAGTTAACTGCACCGTGTCTGACATCGGTAAGCTCACAATAATCCAGTGCAGCCATGGCGATGCCTTCTGCGTCCCAGTGTTCTTTTTCGACGTGAAGGCTCACGGCTACCCGCTGACCGGGATAACAGAGCCAAAGGTTCCTCGGATTACTACAGTAAGCCTTTGAAAGCTGTTTCTGCTGCTCCGCATCCAGCACTACTTTGCCCTGCTCATCTGTTTTGCCGTCAAACAACAGGGTGGCTTCACCTTGCATTATTTGCCAAGGCGTATGTGTCAGTGGAAATCCGTCTTCGCCTGGTACGTCCATGAGCTTCATATTGAACATGTATTCTCGTGCTTCTTCGGCGGTGTTTGGCTGAGGCGGGTTTGGCTTGGCTAAGTCGAGTAGGTTGCCAGCAGTGTCGAAGCTGGCAGGTTGCGGAATCAGCGGCTGTAGTATGGCGATCCCTGCGCCCGCACCGGGCGCGCCCCCCGAATTAATCTTCAACATTGCACCAGCCAAGCTGACGCCGCTGGGATCGAGCTTTAGGAATGAGCCGCCGCCCTTGGCGGTCAGCTCCATGTCGGCGTCTATTACCACCTTGTCGCCGGCGTAATAGTGAATTTCATTCCCGGCTTGCGTGAGTTGCGCGGTGCCCAGCTTGACGTGCTGACTGGTACCGACCGTGAGATGGTCGTTGGCTTTGATTTCGGTTTTGCGGTCACTGTGGGTGGTGTGGTGTTCTTCGGCCTTGAATTCGCTGTAGCTGTTGGCTTCGACCGTGTCGTGGCGTTCGTTGCCGACGCGGACGGTCTGGTTATTCTCGATGTTTTCATCCCAGTCTCTCTGCGCGTGCAGGTAGATCTGTTCTTCGCCCTTTTTATCCTCGATGCGCAGTTCGTTGTAGCCGTCGCCTCCAGGGCTGCTGAGAGTTTTGAACACGCTGCGGGTTTTGTGTGCGGGTAGTTCGTACGGGACTTCGTGTTCCTTGTGGTACAGGCAGCCGGTGACCAGGGGTTGGTCGGGGTCGCCTTCCAGGAATGAGATCAGTACTTCCATGCCGACTCTGGGAATGGCGATGCCGCCGTAGCGGTCGCCGGCCCAGCTGGAGGCGACTCTGAGCCAGCAGCTGGTTTTGTCGTCGGCCTGACCCTCGCGGTCCCAGTGGAACTGCACTTTGATGCGACCGTACTGATCGCAGTGGATTTCTTCACCCTGCGGGCCGGTGACGACGGCGCTTTGGCTGCCGAGGACCTTGGGCTTTTTGTGGTCCAGTTGGGGGCGCCAGATTACTTGCCAGGGCGTGGCCTTGAAGTGGTTGCGGTAGCCTTGGGTAAAGCCATCACTTTTCGTTGTATCGCTGGTGACGCCCTCTTCGAGTACTTGTGGCTGCTTGCCTTCATGCTGGATTTCGGTCAGCAGCCAGAGGTCGTTCCAGTCGCCTCGCGGGTGACCGGTGAGCGGCATGAAGTGGCCGCTGCGCAGTTGCGGTTGGTCGCTGGCGCCGTCAGCCAGTTGTTGTTCGGCGCGGTGGCGTTCCAGGCTGATCTGGCTGAGCTGTTTGCCGCGCTCGCGGTCGGTAAAGCGGCCGGGGTAGTCGTAGTCTTCCAGGTCCGGTTCGGGCTTCTGGTGCTCTTCTGCGGCGTTCTGACTGGTGTACGCCGCTTCCATCAGCAGGCGCGGCTTTTCAAAGTTGTAGTCACGGCGGGTGACGCGGCTGGGGCGGGTTTCGACGCGCAGGCCGAAACGCTTAACCACCGGCTGGTCGGCGACCAGACCGGTGCCCTGGCTGTAGCCGATATTTTGTAGCTGCGGGAAGGCGGTTTGATCATCACCGAAGACGATGATGTGGCCTTCCTGGCTGTGCTCGAAGTGGTAGTGCATGCCCTCTTCTTCACACAGGCGCTGGATAAAGTGCAGGTCGGTCTCATCGTACTGGGTGCAGTAGTCGCGGTCAGGGTGCGTCTGGTTCAGTTGAAAGCGGTAGGCGTCGCTCTGGATGCCGTGCTCTTCCAGCAGGCGGCTGATGATGGCTTGCACTGTGACGTGCTGGAAGATGCGTTGGTTCGTTCTGTGCGCCAGGTAGCTGAGCTGAGGGCGCAAACAGAGGTGATAACGGGTAAGGCGTTTGCCGGCTTCGCCCTGGGCGAGGCGGTCGATCACGCCGTGGATGCCTGCTCCCTGGCCCATATCAAGGTAGGCGGTGTGGTGCAGCAGGGAGGCCAGGTCGATGTCCGGCTGTTCGCTGACCAGCTCCAGCTCAAAGGCGTAGGGCCGGTTGAGAGCCTCGCTGCCGGTGAAGGCCAGTACCTTGAAGTCGTGGGCGGCGCCGTCGATGTGCAGGCTGAAGGCCGCTTCATTGGCTGGAGAGAACATCCGTTGTCCTTTTTACAGAATTCGTTCAGCGATCCGGGCTGGGATCGGCGAGACGCTTGAACGCCAAAAGCCACCGACTGACCTTCCAGTCACTCGATGGCCTGGCATTGTAAAGACCTTAGGCGGCGATGGGTGTGCGCCAGTCATCAGAACCGGAGGTTCCTGAGACTTCGTGGGTCCAGACGATCTTGCGGTAGGTGAAGTAGACGTCTTCCAGGTGGGTGAAGTGCGCCAGGTTCGGGTCCTGGCAGTTAGGCATGTTGGACTGCACATCGACGATGATGGCGTCGTGCAGTTCGATGGTGAAGTAGTGCTCCTGGGTGCCGGTGGCGGAGGTGCGGTACCACTCCAGGCGGCACTTGCTCAGGCGCTCGCCGGAGGTCAGGGCGTTGAAGATCAGCGGTGAGGATTTGTCGAACACCTTGGTGATCATCAGCGGCTTGTGTACGCGCTGGCCGGTGGGCTGGCCGGACTGCGGGTCACGCGGGATGATGACCTGGTGGTTGTAGCCCTGCACCAGCACCTGGTCTTCGTGGCCTTCCTGGAAGATATTGCCGACCGAGTCTTCGGTGAAAGTGCCGGCGGTGATCAGGCCCTGCTTGGTGCCTTCGATGGTCAGATACGCGGGTGTTGGCATTGCTGCTCTCCTTGCTTGAAATGGGGTAGCCGGATAATCCGGTTGACCTATTAACAACCAAGCGCTGTGCCAGAAATGAAAAACGCATTTAAATCAAAGAATTGGAATTATCGAACACGGGACTAAAAAGCCGTTTGTGATCTGGGTCACGCAAAGTTGCGCAGGATGTTGCGCAGCGCTGTGCAAGTTGTTGCGCAGTGGGGTGGAGGCGGCGTAGCGCGGGGGTTGCAGGCGCTTTTAGCAGGCTGGTGGCGTGGTTGCTGCGCAAGAAGTTGCCACCCCAGCAGGACCAGCATCAAGCAATAACCGTTAACACGCACGCAAAACGCGGCTATCCATAAAATGAAAAACGCCAGAGCCTGCGGGCTCTGGCGTTTTTCATTCCACCAACAGCCAAGGCGTTGTTAGCGCCCCTTGGGCACCTTGGTGCGGCGCGGCTGACGTGCCTGGTGCATTGAAGGCTTGCGCGCCAGACGTTGCTGCTTTTCTTTCTCGCTGGCTTTCATCGCTGGCAGCGCGATGGGCTCAAGGCCGACTTCCTGGCTGAGCGCATCCAGCTCGTTCTGCTTGAGCTCGCGCCAGCGGCCCACCGGCAGTTCCGGCCCGAGAAATACCGGCCCGAAACGCACGCGCTTAAGGCGATTGACGCGCAAGCCCTGGGACTCCCACAGGCGACGCACCTCGCGGTTGCGGCCTTCCAGCAGACACACATGGAACCAGCGGTTGATGCCTTCACCGCCCGAGGCCACCACATCGGTGAACTTGGCCGGGCCATCTTCCAGCATGACGCCTTCTTTCAGGCGTTCAATCATTTCGTCCTCAACCTCCCCCATCACCCGCACCGCGTATTCGCGGTCCATCTGGTAGGAGGGATGCATCAGGCGGTTGGCCAGTTCGCCGTCGGTGGTGAACAGCAGCAGGCCGGTGGTATTGATATCCAGCCGGCCAACGTTGATCCAGCGGCCCTGCTTGAGGCGCGGCAGACGATCAAAAACGGTGGGGCGTCCTTCCGGGTCATCGCGGGTGCAGACTTCGCCTTCGGGCTTGTTGTAGAGCATGACGCGGCGCACAACTTCGGTATTCAGATCACGCTTGAGCGGGCGGCCGTCGACGCTAATCTGGTCCAGGCTATCAACCCGGCAGCCCAGTTCGGCAACGTTGCCGTTGACGCTGACGCGGCCGGCAGAAATCCAGCCTTCCACCTCCCGACGTGAGCCTAGCCCCATACGGGCCAGCACTTTCTGCAGTTTTTCGCCGGCGGCGGGAATAGAGGGGGATTCGGTTACATCAGTCATAGGGCACCTCCCGGTGTGGGGATTGATCAAGGCCGCGAAGAATAGCACCAGCGCGGCGCGCCAGCCAGTTCACTCGTCCGAAGAGTCCGCGCCGGCGTCAGCATCATCGCCGGCTGCGCGCACCGGCATGTCCGAAACCGGCATGTCATCAAAGTCGCTCTTCAGGTTAGCCTCCATGGCATTCAGCTCATCCAGCAAGTGCCGGAAGCCGCCTTCGCCCTGCCCCGCCTCGAGCGGCTTGAGTGGCTCGACGGGCATCCACGGCGTATCCACGTCCTCCGCCGCATCCACGCCTTCGTCTTGCAGCTGGAGCTGTGGCTCCAGGTCATCGAGATCGCGGATGGCCGCCAGCGGTGGTAGCTCATTGAGGCTGCGCAGATTGAAATAGTCGAGAAACTGCCGCGTGGTGGCGTACATGGCAGGCCGGCCTGGTACATCGCGGTGCCCGACAATACGAACCCACTCACGCTCGAGCAGGGTCTTGACGATCTGGCTGCTGACCGCCACGCCGCGAATATCCTCGATTTCGCCGCGCGTGATTGGCTGCCGGTAAGCCACCAGTGCGAGGGTCTCCAGCAGCGCCCGTGAATAGCGCTGCGGGCGCTCTTCCCACAGGCGGCTCACCCAGGGCGTGTAGGCCTCACGTACCTGCAGACGCCAGCCGCTGGCCACCTCCTTCAGCTCGATAGCGCGTTTGGCATAGTGCTTTTCGAGCTTGGCCAACGCCTTGCGCAGGTCGTCATTGCCGGGCAGCTGATCCTCATCAAAGAGCTCACGCAACTTGTCGAGCGACAGCGGGCGGCCCGCTGCCAGCAAGGCGGCCTCGAGAATATGCTCAATCGGTGGCTGACTCATCCTTCCCTCTCGCCTTGATGTGGATAGGTGCATACGCCTCGCTTTGCACCAGTTCAACCAGTTGTTCCTTGATCAGCTCGAGCACCGCCATGAAGGTGACCACCACGCCCAGCTTGCCCTCGCTGGCACTGAACAGGCTGACAAAGGGCACAAAGTGGCCCGCCTTGAGCCTATCCAGTACTTCGGCCATTCGTTCACGGGTCGACAGGGCTTCGCGGGTCACCTGGTGACTCTCAAACATATCCGCACGGCGCAGCACTTCAGACAGCGCCAGCAGCATCTCCTGCATGTCGACCTCCGGGTGCGGCTTGCGCGAGGGATACTCCGGCACTTCGGCGTGGGCTTGTTGAAAATCACGGCCCTCGCGCGGCAGGCTATCGATGTCTTCGGCGGCCTTCTTGAACCGCTCGTATTCCTGCAACCGGCGGATCAGCTCGGCGCGCGGATCATGCTCTTCGTCCTCATCCTGCTCGGGGCGTGGCAACAGCAAGCGTGATTTGATCTCGGCGAGCATGGCCGCCATTACCAGATACTCAGCAGCCAGCTCCAGCCGCACCACTTTCATCAGCTCGACATAGCCCATGTACTGGCGGGTAATTTCCGCCACTGGAATATCCAGGATGTCGATGTTCTGTTTGCGGATGAGATAGAGCAGAAGGTCAAGCGGGCCCTCGAAGGCTTCGAGAAAGACCTCAAGCGCCTCCGGGGGAATGTAGAGATCCTGGGGCATCTCCGTGTACTTCTGCCCGTAAACCATGGCAAAAGGCAATTCCTGCTGGCCGCCCCCACCCAACGCCAGCGGTTTGGCGGGGCGGATGGCGGACTCAGCCTCTGGGCCGACCGCTGCGTCCTGCGGCTGGTCAGCCATGTTTCACTGCCGGTACTGCAGGCCCATGGCCTGACGCACTTCGATCAGCGTCTCGCGGGCGGCTTCGCGGGCACGCTCGGTACCCTCGTTGAGAATCAGCCGGACGGCATCGGGATTGGCTTCATACTCGCGGGCGCGCAGCTGCATGGGCGCCAGCTCAGCGCTGATGGCATCGATGATCGGCTTCTTGCAGTCGATACAACCAATGCCAGCGCTGCGGCAGCCTTCCTGTACCCAATCGTGGGTGGCTTGGTCGGTATAGACCTGATGCAACTGGTAAACCGGGCATTTGTCCGGGTTGCCGGGATCGGTGCGCCGCACGCGCGCCGGGTCGGTCGGCATGCGGCGAACTTTCTCCGACACCTCGTCGGTGGTGTCGCGCAGGGTAATGGTGTTGCCATAGGACTTGGACATCTTCTGCCCGTCCAGGCCCGGCATCTTGGAGTCTGGCGTGAGCAACGCCTGGGGCTCGGGCAGGATAACCTTGCCGCCGCCTTCCAGATAACCGAACAGCCGTTCCTTGTCGCCCAGCGTAATGTTCTGTTGCTCTTTCAACAGCGCCCGGGCGGTTTCCAGGGCATCGGCATCGCCCTGTTCCTGATACGCCTTGCGCAGGTTGTTGTAGAGCTTGGCGGCCTTTTTGCCCATCTTGTGGACGGCGGACTCGGCCTTTTCTTCAAAGCCCGGCTCTTTGCCGTACAGATGATTGAAGCGGCGAGCCACTTCACGGGTGATTTCGACGTGCGCCACCTGGTCGGCCCCCACCGGCACCTGACCGGCGCGGTAGATCAGGATATCGGCACTTTGCAGCAGCGGGTAACCCAGAAACCCGTAGGTAGCGAGGTCTTTGTCCTTGAGCTTTTCCTGCTGATCCTTGTAGGTCGGCACGCGCTCCAGCCAGCTGACCGGGGTCATCATCGACAGCAGCAGGTGCAACTCGGCGTGCTCCGGCACCTGCGACTGGATGAACAGGGTGGAAGAGCTGCCACTGACGCCGGCGGCCAGCCAGTCGATCAGCATGTCCCAGACGCTCTGCTCGATATCCTGCGGATTCTCGTAGTGGGTGGTCAGCGCGTGCCAGTCGGCGGCGAAGAAGAAGCATTCGAACTCGTGCTGCAACTTGACCCAATTTTTCAGCACGCCGTGATAATGGCCCAGATGCAGACGCCCGGTGGGGCGCATGCCTGACAAAACCCGGCGCTGCGAATCAACAGAACTCAAGGGGAACTCCTGAACAGTAATATGGCTGTGATGGTAATCTGTCGGCGATTATACCGATATTGCCGGCGACGTCAGCGTTCGCGCTCAGCCTTCGTGCAGCTCGCGGCGCGAGACACCAAAAGGCTCAGGATCGCCCAGACCTTCACGCATCACCTCCACCTCGCCGTTCAGCAGGCTGATCACCGTGGTCGGCTCAACGGTGCAGGCGCCTCCATCAATGATCAAATCAAGCTGTTTGCCGAGCAGCTCGCGGATGCGCTCAGGGTCGGTCAGCGGCAGATTATCGCTGGGCAGCATCAGGGTCACGCTCATCAACGGCTCGCCCAATGCTTCCAGCAGGTCCAGCGTGATCTGGTGATCGGGAATGCGCAGGCCCACGGTGCGACGCTTGGGGTGCAGCATGAGTCGCGGTACTTCGGTCGTAGCGTTGAGGATAAAGGTGTAGGCACCCGGCGTGTTGGCCTTGAGCAGGCGAAACATGCTGTTGTCGACCTTGGCATACAGCGCCAGCTCGGAGAGATCGCGACACACCAGGGTAAAGTTGTGCTTGTCATCCAGCTGACGCAGGCGACGAATACGTTCCAGCCCGTCCTTGTTGCCCAACCGGCACCCCAGCGCATAGGCAGAGTCCGTCGGATAGGCCACCACGCCGCCCTGCAGGATGATGTCGGCCGCCTGGCGCACCAGACGCGCCTGAGGGTTGGCCGGATGTAGTTGAAAAAACTGACTCATGTGCAAACGCTACTCTGTGTCGTGGGGTCTGATGAAATACAGATACTGATGTCAGTCTAGCTGGTGAACAGCCGATCCTCCCAGACAGGCTGACAATCGGGTGGCAAGGCGGTCATTACGCCTAGCCCGGTCCAGGGCGACTCCGGGGTATGAAAATCGCTGCCGCAGCTGGCCAGAAAACCGAACTCGACACATAACTTGCCCAGATAGGCCACCTGGTCCACCGGTTGCTTGCCATTGGCTACTTCAATGCCGCGCCCGCCAGCGGCGGCGAACTCGCGCAGTAGCGCGCGCAGCTTGCTGCGGGTCAGTCCGTAGTGCCAGGGGTGCGCCACCACCGCCATGCCACCGGCGCTGCGAATTTGTTGCACCACCTCCGGCAGGGTTGGCCAATGCTGCTTTATATCACCGAGCTTGCCCGCCCCCAGCCATTTACGAAACGCCTCGCCGCGATCGGCAACGTACCCGGCACTGACCATCCAGTCAGCAAAGTGCGGCCGCCCGGGCGGCTGATCGACGTCGCCGCCAGCCGCCTGCTGCGCGGCCACGGCGCCTGCATAGGCGCCGGGCATGCGCTTGCCTTCCAGGCGCTTGCTGATCTGCTCGGCGCGCCGCCAGCGCCCGTCTCGCACATCTGCAAGCGCCTGCACCATGGCATCCTGTTGCGGATCAAACCCATAGCCGAGGATGTGCAGTGTGTGGCCGTGCCACTGTGCCGACATCTCCACCCCGCTGACCCAGCGCATACCCAGGCTGCGGGCTGTGTCCGCTGCCGCTGGCAGACCGTCGACGCAGTCATGGTCGGTGAGCGCAATCAACTCGACTCCGGCGGCGCTGGCTCGACGCATCAACTCAGCGGGGTCCAGCGCGCCATCGGAGGCGGTACTGTGCATGTGCAGATCAGCTAACAAATGACTCTCCTTCCGGTGCGGCGCTTGACGGGACAGCGCGTGTTTCGCCTATTATGCCGCCTAAGCCTGCCCAGCACCTAAACGGCTGTGATACTGCCCGAATGGCTGATTCGAGCATGCCGGCACCCTACAGACAACCACCGATCCAAGGAAGTGCAATGTTCTACGCCATCATGGCTACCGATAACGCCGACAGCCTGAGCAAGCGCCTGGCCGCCCGCCCCGATCACCTGGCCCGGTTGCAGACCCTGCAGGACGCCGGCCGTCTGCTGCTAGCGGGGCCACACCCGGCCATCGATGCGGCCGATCCGGGCGGCGCGGGCTTTAGCGGCAGCCTGATCGTCGCCGAGTTTGCCTCGCTGGAACAGGCGCAGGCTTGGGCTGACGCCGATCCCTACGTGGCTGCCGGCGTCTATCAGCAAGTCACGGTAAAACCTTTCAAGCGCGTATTTCCAGCCTAATCCAAGGATGTTTTTCATGTTCAGACACGCCGTCTACCCTGCCCTGCTGCTCAGTGCGACCCTGCTTGCCGGTACTGCCATGGCGCAGGAGACACCTGCCGCACCAGCCGCACAACCTGCGGCCGCCAGCGACGCTGCAACCGCCACCCAGCAGCATGACCTGGGCACGTTGCAGGCGGAGCTGGCCAAGGTCGAGGCGGAGCGCCAGCGCCTCGCTGACCAACTGGCCGGGAGCGGACAAAGCGAAGAGCTACAGGCGTTGCAGGACGAAAATCAGCAGCTGCGCAATGCCAATCAGGCCGAACGCCTCAGCGCACAGAGCAAACTGGTGCAACAGCGCCAGCAATGGTTTCTGGTCGGTGGCCTGACCGTTGCCGTCAGCCTGCTGCTGGGCTTCATGCTGGCCAAGGGTGGGCGCCGCAAGCGCAACGAATGGCTGAACTGATGCCGCATCCGGTGCTGATCATCGACGATGATCAGGAACTCTGCGAACTGCTGGGCGACTGGTTGGCGGTAGAAGGCTTCAGCCTGACCGCCGCCCACGACGGCCCCAGTGGACTGCAGGCCGCCACTGGCGGTGACTTCGCCGCCATCATCCTCGACGTCATGCTGCCGGGTATGAACGGGCTGGAAATCCTCCGACAGCTGCGCCAGAGCTGCCAGACGCCGCTGTTGATGCTCAGCGCCCGCGGTGAACCCGTCGATCGTATTCTGGGGCTGGAATTGGGGGCGGATGATTATCTTGCCAAACCCTGCGACCCGCGCGAACTGGTCGCGCGCCTGCGCGCCCTGCTGCGCCGCAGCCAGCCTGCCAGCTCCGACAGCAACCAGCTGCAAGCCGGCAATTTGCGGCTGGATGGCGATAGCCTGCTCGCCTGGCGCGACGACCAGCCACTGCAACTGACGCAAAGCGAAGCCCTGATTCTGCGTACCTTGATGGAGCAAGCCGGGCAACTGGTCGATCGCCAGACCCTCTCACAGATTGCACTGGGCAAATCCCTCGGCAGCTACGATCGCAGCCTGGATATGCACATCAGCAATCTGCGGCGCAAACTCGGCCCCCACCCCGAGGGCCATCCACGCATTCAATCTATTCGTGGCAGAGGCTATCTGTTCAGCCCCTGACTCTGACCCTGACAAAGCCCGGTTCGGTCTTTACACAATCTTTACCCTGTCACGGCTACCACTGACATTGCGCGCCCTAAACTCTGTAGCCAATGACCGGATAAGCCGGCCAGATCGAAACCGGAGAATCATCATGAAAAAGATCCTGATCGCTACTACCCTGCTCATCGCCACCACCCTGTCTGGTGCCCTGATGGCCGAAGGTGGCCCGGCTGATCGCCACGAGCGCGGCATGGAACGTATGGCCAAAGAGCTGTCGCTGACGACCGAGCAGCAAGAACAGCTACGCCAGATTCACGAAGAGGAAGGCGCCAAACTGCAAGCACTGCGTGAAGAAGGCAAGGCCCGCATGGACGCCGTATTGACCGCCGAGCAGCGCGAGAAGGCCGAGAGCCTGCGTGAAGAGCGCCGCGAGCGCATGAGCGAACGCCGCGAGCGCCGTGACGGCCCACCCTGCGAAAAGAAATAATCACGTTCTAATGGAGTAATGTGATGCGATTGTTCTGGAAAGTCTTTGCCGTACTCTGGCTGGCCACCCTGCTGGTAGGCGGCTCAGGCTTTCTGGTCAGTCGTGCATTGCAACAGGACTGGCTACTGTTGCAACTGAACCCCCAATTACGCGACTTTGCTGCGCAGCTGACCAGCACCTACGAACACGAGGGCGCCGTTGCTGCCCAGGACTGGCTTGAACAACAACGGCGCCAGCACCGCATTCGCGCACGGCTATTCGATGCCAGCGCGACCAGCCTGTTACCAGGCACCCTGCCGCGGCTGCCGCGTTTCGGTCCGCAGCCTCCTCCCTCGGCACGCCACCCGGAACCACCGCCACCACGAGGGCGCCTGCTGCAGCTCAGCTGGCAGACCGACCAGCAGGACTACCTGATAACCGTGCACATTGCCGAGCCCAACCTATGGAACGCAGAGCGCGCGCCCATCGGCCTGGTGCTCAACATCGCCCTGGGTATGGGCTTGCTGGCCTTGCTCAGCTTGCTGCTCAGCCGCTACCTGACCGCGCCGCTCAGGCAACTGGGGCTGGCCGCGCAATCGCTGGGGCATGGGCGCTTCGAAGGTGCGCCTTTGGCTCGCATCAACCAGCGGCGCGACGAAATCGGCGATCTGTCTCGCCAGTTCGGGCTGATGGCCGAGCAGGTTCAGAACCTGCTGGACAGCCAGCAGCAACTGATGCGCGACATCTCCCACGAGCTGCGCTCGCCGCTGGCCAGACTGCGCATCGGCCTGGCGCTGGGCAGTCAGCCTGACCGGGCAGCTGACGCGGCGCTCTGGCAGCGTCTGGATCGGGAATGCGACCGGCTCGACCGCCTGATTGATGCAATTCTGACGCTCAGCCGCCTGGACAGTCAGGCCGAACCCGCGCAAACCTTCGCTCTCGACCCGCTGCTCAGGCGAGTGGTCGAAGACGCTCAGTTTGCAACGCCGGAACTGACTATCAACCTGCAAGGCGCGAGCCAGCTGCAGCTCAGCGGCTGGCCGGAACAACTGGCCAGCGCCATCGATAATTTATTGCGTAACGCGCAGCGGTTCAGCCCGCCAGAGGGGCAAATCCGCGTGCAAGTGGATGCTGCCGCTGCGCACTGCGAAATCAGCATTGAGGATGAAGGGTCTGGCGTTGCCGAACCCTGGCTCAGCAAGCTCAGCGAGCCCTTTGTGCGGGTGCCCGGACAGCCGGCCGACAGCGGCTACGGGCTCGGACTAACCATTGCCGCACGCGCCATTGCCCGCCACAACGGCACCCTGCGCTTCGACTGTGCGCCGCAACGTGGTTTGCGGGCGATCATTCGACTGCCAAAAGACCAGAACTGATACCGGGAGGCGCTCAGGCCACCAAGCGACTGCGTATCAGGCTTGTGGCGGCCAGGGCTGGAAAAAATCGTCGACGTTCAACTGCGGCACCTGCTTGCGCTCGCCAGCCGGCTGGCCGACATACAGGAACGCAATGATCTGTTCATTCTCGGCCAGACCCAGCCCACGCTTGATCAGCGGATGGTAAGCCAGCGCGCCGGTGCGCCATACCGCGCCCAACCCCAAAGCATGCGCGGCCAGCAGCATGTTGCTGACAGCTGCGCCACAGGCCAGATCCTGCTCGATGGCGGGTACTTTGGGATGCTCCTGATGGCAACTGATGGCGACTATCACCAACGGTGCACGCAGCGGCAGCCCCTGAAAACGCGCCAGCGTATCGGCCGATAAGTCCGGCGTGTCGGCCAGCGCCGACTGGCCGAACAGCTCACCCAGGGCTTCAAGCTGTTCGCCCTGCATGACCAGAAAACGCCATGGCCGCAGGTAGGCATGATCCGGTGCACGCAGCGCTGCCTGAAAAATGGCCTGCTGCTGCTCCGCCGTCGGCACTGGGCCGGTCAGACGCGGGACCGAAACCCGCTGATGCAGAGCGCTGATCGCGTCGACTGGCATTATTCCTCCGCTGTACCCTGTTGCTCGCCCGGCTGCGCATTCTGCAGCACCTGCTCACGATACTGTCCCGGGGGCAGGCCAAACCAGCGCTTGAAAGCACGGAAAAAGTTGCTGGGATCGGCGAAACCAAGCATGCAGGCAATCTCGAAAAGCGTGAGTTGCGGTTGACCAAGATACTGTAGCGCCAGTTCCCGGCGGGTTTTCTCAAGCAACTGCTGAAAGCTGATGCCCTCTTCCTGCAAGCGACGCTGCAGTGTGCGGGTACTCACTTTCATGGCATTGGCCACCGCTTGGCGCTTGGGCTCGCCCTGCGGGAGCAAGCGGCACAACACCTGCCGCGCCTGATGGGTGACCGGGTCGGATTCGAAGCGCGCCAGATAATCTCCGGCAAAGCGATCATGCAGCTGTGCCAGCATGTCATTGGCCGATGCCAGCGGCGCCTCCATAACCTCGCGCGACAACTGCAGATTGTAGGTCGGCGCGGCAAAGCTCAGCGGGCAGTCGAACAGCTCGGCGTAAGGGCTGGGGTCGGCAGGCTCGGCAATGGCAAAACTGGCACTCAGCGGGCGAATGTGCTGCGCCGTCATCCAGCGGCAAAATGCCAGGGCGTAGGCCATGGCAGCCTCGTGGCTCTGCGGGGGCGCGGGCAGCCGGTCACCATGAATGGAAAAGGTAATACGGTAGCAGCCCGGCTCCACACTCAGCGCCAGGTCTGCCGCCTCAGCGAGAATCCGCTGGTAACGAATCACGCGGCCAAACCCCTCCAGCAGCGTGCGACTGGACATCATCGCGTAGCCCACCACACTGAAATGCCCTGGACGCAGGGTTTGCGCCATACTCAAACCAATCGCCGGATTACCCGATACCGCAACCGCACGTTGCCACAGCCGGGTCATACTATCCTGTGGAATACGCCCATCCGGGTCGGCGATAACGGCCGGATCAATACCCAGCTCCGCAAAGAGGGCCGCGGCATTCATGCCTCGCCCCTCCAGCGCCTGCGCGATGGCTCTGGCCCAGCCAGCAGAGGTAGTCCTTTCAGCGTGCTCCATGTTTTCTCGCAACAGGTTTTGTCTATTCGACCTTTGGGTCACAGGGTGTTTTGGGGGCAGATCATAGAACAAAGTAGCCACCAAGATAAAATCACCGCCAACGGATAGCTTTCTGGCGCACAAGGCCATGGCCGCCAGCGCAGCCTACACTATAGTGAAAGAGCAAGAACCACTATTCCCCTGCTGAATCACCCCTGCGAACTATCAGGAGCCCCCATGCCGAACGCCTCCCCCGAGACTGCGGTGCCCCGCTTCAACAGCTTCGCCGAATTCTATCCCTATTACCTGAGCGAGCATCGCGACGACAGCTGTCGCCGCCTGCATTACATTGGCAGCTCACTGGTCATACTGATCATCGCCTTTGCCCTGCTCAACCAGGCCTGGTGGTGGCTACTCGCGGTGCCGCTGGCCGGCTACGGCTTCGCCTGGGTGGGCCACTTCTTTTTTGAGCACAACAAACCCGCCACCTTTACCTATCCGCTCTACAGCCTGCTCGGCGACTGGGTGATGCTGCGCGATGCGCTGACTGGTCGTATCCGCTTCTAGCCTGCAGCCGAGTGACTGTCAGCGGCGCGACAGTCACTCGGCCATAGCCAGACTATGATGCACTTACAGCCTGACCCAAAACCAAAACAAGAGGAGAACAACCATGGGTGAGCAACGTGCACAGTTTCGCGCCATGCAGGAAGGTACCGCCGAGGATTGGGGCATCATTGCCGACCACTACCGGCCCTTCGCCAAGGAACTGCCCGATCGCATCATCGCCCACCTGATGCTGCTCGATGGTGACTTTGGCGGCTTTCCTATCGACCGCCTGCAACATTCGCTGCAAACCGCGACCCGCGCCCACCGCGATGGCCGCGATGAAGAGTACGTGGTTTGCGCCCTGCTGCATGATATTGGTGACACTCTTGGCAGCTACAACCACCCCGATGTAGCCGCTGCTATTCTCAAACCCTTTGTCAGCGAAGAGAACCTGTGGATGGTGGAAAAACACGGCATCTTCCAGGGCTATTATTTCTTCCACCACTTGGGCATGGATCGCCACCTGCGGGACCAGTTCAAGGACCACCCGCTGTATGCCCACACGGCCGAGTTCTGCGCCAAGTACGACGCGCCTGCGTTTGATGCCGACTACGACACTGAACCCCTGGCATTTTTTGAACCCATGCTGCGTAACGTATTCGCCAGGCCACGCAACTCGGTATACAAAACCGAGTAACAGCGCAATCGCACCATCTGGGGGCAACCTTGGTGTTCCCCCCGGACGCAGAGTCATATTATGATCAGGCAGCGAGACGATTCAGCCGGCGCCCGCCGGCGCGGACGCCTCACCAGGCTCTGGAAACTGACCGATCATGACCGTGAAAAGCCGCATAAAACCCGTCAGACCGCCACTGGAAGGCTACTACTCCAGGGTTATAGCCTACCTGTGTGTGGCGGTTACCTTCGCGGCACTGCTGGTTGAAAATGGCCACACGGCGACGGTGCTGGCAACCATTCTCTACGCACTGGCCTACCCGCAGCTGGCTCAATACCTGCCCAAGTGGCTGTTAAACCACAAACAAATCCCCAGACGCCTGATATTGCTTGCACTGGATGCCGTGCATACCGGCGTTTTTGTCGCGCTGTTGGGCTTCAACTACGTCCCCAGCCTGATTTTCCTGCTTTTGCTGGGGTTCTCCTGTCTGATTGCTGGTGGCCCCACTTATCTGCTCGCTGGTTGGCTACTGGCTGTGGCCGGCATTTTACTCGGCGCGGCCGCCTTTACGCCCGACGTCAGCCTGCATAGTTCAGTATTGGTCACCGTCGTCAGCCTAGTCAGCGGCGGCCTGTGCATTCTCATTACCGCTGCTTTCGTACATCGGCAGGGCCGCAACCTTGAGGCGGCGCAGTCGCTGATCAGCGCCGAGCAGGAAAAAACCGCCAGACTGGCCGCCAATCTTTCAAAATACCTGTCGCCCCAGGTATGGGAGTCGATTTTCTCGGGCAAACGCACCGTCAAGCTGGAAACCCGCCGCAAGAAGCTGACGGTGTTTTTCTCCGATATTCGTGGCTTTACCGAGTTGGCCGAGGAACTGGAAGCAGAAGCGCTGACCGATCTACTGAACAGCTACCTGACGGAAATGTCGCGTATTGCGCTGCAATACGGCGGCACCATCGACAAGTTCATCGGCGATTGCGTCATGGTGTTTTTTGGCGACCCCAAAAGCAGCGGCGCCAAGCAGGATGCTGAAGCGGCGGTTTCGATGGCCATCGCCATGCGCAAGCACATGAAGGTACTCCGCCAGCAATGGCGCAGCCGCGGCATCACCAAGCCGCTGGAAATTCGCATGGGTTTGAGTACCGGCTATTGCACCGTGGGCAACTTTGGCGCGGCCACGCGTATGGACTACACCATCATCGGCCGTGAAGTGAACCTGGCCAGCCGGCTGGAAAGTGCGGCTGATGCAGGCGAGATTCTGATCTCCCACGAGACCTACTCGCTGATCAAGGACATCATCATGTGCCGCGACAAGGGGCAGATCAGCGTCAAGGGCTTTGCCCGCCCGGTACAGATCTACCAGGTGGTCGGGCTCCGCCGCGAGCTGGGTATCGCTCCCACCTTTGTCGAGCACGAGCTGTCGGGTTTTTCGATGTATCTCGACACCAACACCATTCGCAACTACGACAAGGACGAGATCATCAAAGCGCTGGAGCAGGCTGCGCGCCGCCTGAAAGACAAGGTCATCGTCTGACCGGCGGCGTGCAGCAGCGGGCAGAGCAAAGCTTTAGCCTGCCGCCGTCTGGCCCTTCATGGCCGCTGCCTCTGCCGCGATGTCCGGCACCACAGCGTCGTTCCAGCGATAGAGCTCGATACGACCATCCTGATGCTCGATCAGTGCCGTACATGACTCTACCCAGTCGCCGCAATTGTGATACTCGATACCCTTCACATCACGGATCTCGGCGTGATGGATATGCCCGCACACCACACCGTCGTAACCACGCTTGACGCACTCGTGGGCGATCCCGTCCTCAAAATCGCTGATGAAGTTGACCGCTTTCTTCACCCGCTGCTTGAGGTAGGCCGACAACGACCAGTAGCCATAGCCGAAACGGCTGCGCCAGTGGTTGTACCAGCGATTAAGTACCAGACTGAACTCGTAGGCATGATCACCCAGAAACGCCAGCCAACGGTGGCAACGGGTAATCACATCAAACTGGTCGCCGTGGATCACCAGCAATTTACGCCCATCAACGGTGGTATGCACCGCCTCGTCGACCAGCTCGATGTTACCCAATTGCAACGTCGAGTAGCGCCGCAGAAACTCGTCATGATTCCCGGTGACGTAAGTCACGCGGGTGCCGCGTTTGCTCATGGTGAGCACCCGGCGCACCACGTTGGTATGCGCCTGGGGCCAATAAATACCCTTGCGCAAGCGCCAGCCGTCGATGATGTCGCCGACCAGGTACAGGTGATCGCAATCGTAGGATTTGAGAAAGCTGGCGAGTTTATCGGCCTGGCAGCCCCGCGTCCCGAGATGCAGGTCTGAAATCCACAGGGTTTTGACCCGTTGTTTTTTTTCCACTGGCAACGACACTGCTGTGTTCATACGCCCATCTCCTTTGGAAGATGCACACAGGCTAGGTCACAGGCGTGAACCTCATATGGCAAACAGATGTATCTAAGATGACAAGCACTAACCAGTTTGAGCGCCGCAGCCTGGGCGGCGTTCGTATACAATGTCGACTTTTGTTCACTGCTCTCTGTCGTCTGGATGCCACGCATGCTGAAACGAGCCCTTGTGCTGTTGTTGCTCACCCTCTCGGGCTGGTCCTGTGCCGAACCGCTGCGTACAGGCCTGGTGCTCTCCGGCGGCGGCGCCCGCGGACTGGCGCACATTGGGGTGCTCAAGCAACTGGAAGAGATGAATATCCCCATCGATGCGATCGCGGGCACCAGTATGGGCGCCGTGATTGGCGGCCTCTATGCAGCCGGCTACAGCGCTGAGGAACTGGAAAAGATCGCTCAGGAGCTGGATTGGGAGAACACCCTGGCCGATGCACCGCTGCGCGAGGACATCCCCTTTCGGCGCAAACAGGACGACCGCGACTTTCTGGTCAAACAGCGCCTGAGCTTCGACCACGGCAAGCTCAGCTTTCCGCTGGGCCTGCTGCAAGGCCAGAACCTGGGGCTGCAGCTCGAAAGCCTGCTGGTGCACACCAATGAAATAGACGACTTCAACAAACTGCCGATTCCGTTTCGCGCGGTGGCCACCGATATCGCCACCGGCGAAGCCGTGGTGTTCGACCACGGCCACCTGCCGCTGGCCATCCGCGCCAGCCTGGCGCTGCCGGGGTTCTTTGCCCCGGTTGAAGTCGATGGCCGGCTGCTGGTCGACGGCGTACTGTCAAAGAACCTGCCCATCGACGTTGCTCGCGCCATGGGGGTGGATCGCGTGATCGTGGTCGACATCGGCACGCCGCTGAAATCCACCGGCGAGCTGAAGACCGTGCTCGACATCATGGACCAGACCACCACCCTGCTGACCCGGGTGAACTCCGAGAAGCAGCTGGCGACCCTGGGACCCCACGATCTGCTGCTGCAACCGCAACTGGGCGATATGGGCTTCAACAGCTTTGATGCCATCGCCGAAGCCATTGATGCCGGCGCCACGGCCCTGCGCGCCTCGCACCAGGCGCTGTCGTTTGTTAACCCGGCGCAGCAGCCGACCGGTGGTAACCTCGCCAGCGCGCGCCCGCAACGTCAGGCGGTGATCGACGCCATCGAGGTAGACAACAGCGGCAAGGTTGCCGACGAAGTCGTACTGGGCATGATCCGTCAGCCCATCGGCGAACCGCTGAACCTGGAACGCCTGCAGACCGACATGGGCACCGTTTACGGCACCGACTACTTCAGCCGCGTGACCTACGAGGTGGTGCACGATGAAGGGCGCAATACCCTGCTGATCCACACTGCCGGGCGCCGTACCGGCACCGACTATCTGCGCCTGGGGTTGAATCTGGTTGATGACTTTGAGGGCGGCAGCCAGTACAACATCGGCGCCAGTTTCCGGGTCAACGGCCTGAACCCGCTCGGCGCCGAGTGGCTGACCCGCGCGCAGGTAGGTTCCCACCAAATTCTCTACTCTGAGTTCTACCAGCCGCTGGATTATGGCTCGCGCTACTTCATCGCCCCCTTTATTGACGGCGAAGCGGTGAACGTCGAAGTGCTGCAGGATAACGAACCGGTGGTGGACTTCCGTCAGCAGCGCTATGGCACCGGCATCAACCTGGGCCGGCAGATCGCCAATACCGGCGAAGTGCGTTTCGGCCTGTCGCGCTATTGGGGCGAATCCAAGGTGCGCGTCGGTGACCCCGAGACGCCGAGCATCAGTTTCGAGGAGGCTTTTTACGGTATCGAGTTCAACCGCGACACCCTGGACAACGTCAACTTCCCGCACTCCGGCGACGAGGCGCAGATTGCCTGGCGTCAGTCCGAACCCGACCTGGGCGCCGATGAACGCTATCAGCAGCTGGAGATCAAGGCCAATAAAGCCTTTGGCTTTGGCCTCAACAGCATGCAGGTGGGCGCCTTTATGGGGCGTACCGACAGCGACGTCAATGTCGCGCAAAGCAGCTTTATTCTCGGCGGCCCCGGGCTGTTCTCCGGGTATCGTCAGGATGGTCTGGCCGGGCAGAACTATGATCTGGGCCGGCTGGTTTACTATCGCCGCCTGAACCCCAGGTACTTCGATATCCTCAGCATGCCGTTGTATCTGGGCACCAGCCTGGAATATGGCCGGGTGTACAACCGGGGTGAGGACGCCTTTGATACTGGCTATTTTGCCGCCGGCAGTCTGCTGCTCGGGCTGGATACTTTCCTTGGGCCACTGTTCTTTGGTTTGGGAGCTAACGAAGAAGGCCAGGAAGCCCTTTATATGAAGCTTGGCCAAACCTTCTAGTAGCCCATTGCCCGCGTGTCAGCAGGTTTCAGTCGAACCTGGCTTTGGCCGTGACGCTGCCCGATGGGCGCAGCACGCGGGGTCAGCCGGATGCAGTGGCAGGCTGCAGTCACGCTGAGCAACAGCCATGACGGCGATAGCGCGGGTCGAGTTTGTGAAGTCAGCCGCTGATTTCCGCAACCAGGGCAGCACGAATGCAGTGCAGCATCCCTTCATCTACCGCTTCGTCCAGCTCCTTTGCCAGGGTGCGCACGCCCGGCAGGTCTTCGCCGTCGTGGTTGAGAAAGGCGTCTTGAATACGTTCGAGCTGCGCCGGCCCGATATCAATCGCCTGCTCCAGCGTCAGAGTGCCGGTGGCGATGGCTTGCGCCAACTGTCCGTAGACCTGGCGCAGCGGTTTGCCCAGCTGCCGTGCCACCTGCTCGGCGCTCATGCCCGAAAGCACCAGCGCGTTGACTTCATGCGCTTGGGCCTGCTGATCCTGCTCCACCGCGGCTTCGGCGCCGCCCGACTGTTGCAGTACCTGCAGGAAGTCCGCACCGTAGCGCTCCAGCTTGTGCGCGCCAATGCCGCTGACCAGGCCCATGTCCTGCAGGGTTGCCGGACGCTGGCGCAGCATGTCAACCAGGGTGCTGTCGGGGAAGATCACGTAAGGCGGCACGCCGTGCGCATCCGCCAGCTGCTTGCGGCGTGCGCGCAGCGCTTCCCACAAGTCGCGGTCGGCATCGGCGATAACCGCCTTGTTGCCGGTTCTCCCCATAGGCGCGCTGCTGCGTGTTATATCCTTGCGCAGCAACAGGGTTTCCTCGCCGCGCAATAACGGCCGGCAACTATCAGCCAGGCGCAGGCTGCCAAAGCCGTCGAGGTCGATCTCGACCAGCGCGCGGGCAATCAATTGCCGAAACACCGAACGCCATTCGTTTTCCGCCAGCGACTTGCCAATACCGTAGGTCGACAGGTGCTGATGACCGGCGGTGCGAATCTTTTCGTTATCGCGCCCCAGCAGAATATCCACCAGATGGCCCACACCATAACGCTGGCCGCTGCGGTACACGGTCGATAACGCCATGCGAGCCGGTTCGCTGCCATCCCAGGTCTCGACCGGTTCCTGACAATTGTCGCAATGCCCACAAGGCTCGGCCAGCTCCTCACCGAAGTAGCCCAAAAGCGCTTGCCGCCGGCAACTGGTCATCTCACAAAGGGCCAGCATGGCGTCCAGCTTGTGCCGTTCGATGCGCTTATGACGCTCATCGCCTTCGGAGTTGGCCATGATCTGGTTGAGCATCAGCACATCCTGCAGGCCGTAAGCCATCCAAGCATCCGCCGGCAGGCCATCACGGCCGGCGCGGCCGGTTTCCTGGTAATAGGCTTCAATGCTTTTGGGCAGGTCGAGGTGGGCGACAAAGCGCACGTTGGATTTGTCGATGCCCATGCCAAAGGCGATGGTCGCCACCATGATCAGACCTTCCTCATTGAGGAAGCGCTTCTGATGCGTGGCGCGCAGCTCCGGCGGCAACCCGGCGTGGTACGGCAGCGCCGGCCAGCCCTGATCGCTGAGCCAGGCGGCGGTGTCTTCAACTTTTTTGCGTGACAGGCAGTAGACAATACCGGCGTTACCCTTGTGGCCCCGCAGAAACTGCTGCAGTTGCTGCCGGGGTTTGTCCTTGGGCACGATGCGATAAAAAATGTTCGGACGATCAAAGCCGGAGATAAAACAGGCCGCCGATTCCAGCTTCAGACGCTGAACTATCTCGCCCTGGGTGCGCTCATCGGCAGTGGCCGTCAGCGCCATGCGCGGCACGCCAGGGAACAGCTCGGCAAGCTGCCCCAGCTGCAGATACTCTGGCCGGAAATCATGCCCCCACTGCGATACGCAGTGGGCCTCATCAATCGCAAACAGGGCAATATCAAGCGACTGCAGAAAGTTGAGCGTGCGCGGTTTGAGCAGGCGCTCGGGCGCCATGTAGAGAAATTCCAGCTCACCGCTGCGCATCTGACGCGCGATTTCCCGTTGCTGATCATCAGTCAAGGTGGAGTTCAGCGCCGCTGCGTTCAGACCCAGCTCCGTCAGCGTGGCGACCTGATCTTCCATCAACGCGATCAGCGGCGATACCACCACCGTCAGCCCTGCCCGCAGCAGACCCGGAACCTGGTAGCACAGCGACTTGCCGCCGCCAGTGGGCATCAGTACCAGGGCATCACCGCCCGTGGCCACCTGATCGATGATATCGGCCTGTTGACCACGGAATTCACCGTAGCCAAAAACGTCACGCAGTTGTTGCAGGGCTTGCTCGCGCATGGGACTCCTTTGCAGGTTGGGCCAGTGGCGGAACCACCATATCGGCCGCCGAGTATAACGTCTTTGGCAATTGTCCGGGGGCATGCGTAAAATGCCGGGATAACCAATGAGAGGTGTCCCATGTCATTCAATGATCAACTCCAGCGCCTACAGCAATTCCTGGACGCCGATGACCTGCACGATGAAGCGCTGGACTACATGGCCGCCTGCGGCTATCTCGCGGCACTGTCCGTCAGCCCGCAAGAGGTACCGAGTGAAGAATGGCTGGCAGAGCTGTTCGCCGAAACCCCCAACTACACTGATGAGCAGCAGCAAGCCGAGATCGTTGGAACCTTGCAAGAGCTGAAGTCGCGGATCGCCCGCGAGTTGGCCAGCGATGAAGACCTTGAACTACCCTGCGAACTGAGCCTGGGTGACGAGCCCGACTACTCAGATCTGCGCAGCTGGTGCATCGGCTTCATGGAAGGAGTTTTTCTGCGTGAGGAGGCCTGGTTCGAGAATGACGAAGAGCTGGTCAGCGAACTGCTGCTGCCGGTAATGGTGGGTTCGGGTCTGTTTGCCGAAGAGCCGGAGTTCGCTGAAATCGACAAAGACCAGGACATGGTCGAAGACATGATGGAACACATTCCTGGTGTACTGACTCAACTGTTCCTGCTGTTCCACGCGCCGGAAGAGAAGCAGAAGCCCGCGCTGATCTCACCCCGCAAGTAACCCGCCCTACCCCCTGAGTGCAGCGCCAGGCTTGTCCATGGCGACTGCGCTCAGGCACTTACCTCAGCGCACTGTTCTCCCGCCGCAACCCAGCGCGCCAATAACGGCAGCACCTGCTCAGGCGTCTGGTAACCGTTGGCCAGCAACGCCAACTGACCGTCCCGCTCAGCCAGCAGTATGGGCAAACCCGCCATTCCCAGGTCTGCCACCCAGCGTACGTCAGCCACGGTAGCCTCCCGCATCGCCTGCTGGTCAAACAGCTCGCTAAACGCCGCAACCGAGTAACCGGCCGCCTCGGCCAGACGCATCAACACCGCTGCGTGGGTGATTTCCTCGGTATCCAGGTAAAAGGCTTGCTGCAGCGTCCGCACGAAACTCCACGCCCTGGCAGGGTCCAGCTCGCGGGCCACCACCAACGCGCGGCAGGCGGGCTCGGTGTCGTACACAAAGGTCGCTGGCAGGTTCTGCGGGTCACCCACTGGCTGACCGCTGTCTTGCGCCACCGCTTGCCAGTGTTCAGCCAGCACGCTGCGGGTGTGCTCATCCAGCGGCGCGCCGTGATTGGCCCGCAGGCCGCCCGCCACCAGACGCAGCGGCAACTGCGGATACGCAGCAACAATCGCATCAATGACCGGGGCAAAGCCCCAGCACCAGGAACACATGGGGTCCATCACGTAGATCAGGCGCTGGCTCATCACGTACCTCGCAGATCGGCGGGTCAGCTCGGCTTGGCGTTGGGCGAAGCCAGGTGCTGGGGTTGGCCGATAGGATGCGGCTGATTGCGCACTTTGGCCAGTGTAATCTGCCGCTGCCGCTCTATCGCACGCTGGCGGGTCTTCTCCGGCAGGCTGTCGTAGCAATGCGGGCAACTGATGCCTTCTTCAAAGAGTACCGAGGCCATGTCTTCAGCCGAGACCGGATGACGGCAGGCGTGACACTGGTCGAAAGAGCCCGGTGCCAGGTCATGCCGAACGGTTACCCGGTTATCGAACACGAAGCACTCGCCATTCCACATGGATTGCTCGGCGGGTACCTCTTCGAAGTACTTGAGAATACCGCCCTTGAGGTGGAACACCTCATCAAATCCCTCTTCCAGCATGTAACTGGAGGCTTTTTCGCAGCGGATGCCGCCGGTGCAAAACATCGCGACCTTCTTGTGTTTGGCCGGGTCGTAATGCGCCTTGACGTAATCGGGGAACTCGCGAAAGGTCTTGGTCTTGGGATCGATGGCACCGGCAAAGCTGCCAATCGACACCTCGTAATCGTTGCGCGTATCGATCAACAGCACTTCGGGATCGCTGATCAGCGCGTTCCAATCCTGCGGCTCAACGTAGGTACCGACGCGTTTAGTGGGCGACACACCCTCGACGCCCAGGGTGACGATTTCTTTCTTCAGTTTGACCTTGGTGCGATAGAACGGCATCTCGTCGCACAGCGATTCCTTGTAATCCAGATCACTCAGGCGCGGATCACTGCGCAGCCAGTCGAGTACTGCCGTCATGCCCTCACGCGGGCCGGCCACGGTGCCATTGATGCCTTCGCGCGCGAGCAACAGCGTACCCTTCACACCATGGCTGGTGAGGGTGTCGAGCAGGGGCTGGCGCAGGGCCTGGTAATCTTCCAGGGAGACGAACTTGTAGAGTGCCACAACAACGATTGCAGACATGCATACCTCTTCTTCAGTGGGCGCCCACGTAAAGGGCGTACCTTGGGAGGCGGCATTCTAGCAAAGCGCTGCGCTGCGCAAAACCGCTGTCGGTCGCCGGGTTCAAGCGTCGGCTTTGCTGCCACCCAGGCAATTGGGTGAGGCCGGCGCCTGCTGCCGGGCCTGCCATTCCTCTGCGGTGTAGGTATGCAGCGCCAACGCATGGATCTGCTGCATAAGCGGGCCCAATACGCGATACACCGCCTGATGCCGTTTGACCGCATTCAGGCCGGCAAACGCCTCACTCACCAGCACCGCCTTGAAGTGCGACTCCGAGCCCGGCGGCACGCTGTGCATGTAACTTTCGTTGACCAGTTCCATATGGCTCGGTGCCAGGGCCTGTAACGCCTGCTCAAGTGCCTGTTGAGTCGTGCTCATGTTGACCTCCAAATAAGTGCGGCCGCCATTGTAGCCCAAAGCGGCGGTGCCAACAGGCGAACCACTGCCGCCAGCAAGAGTCCAAACTGCCAGGAGTTCAACCTGCATAGCATCGCGGTGCTGGCCTGCCATACTTTACCCGGCGGCCTGCTCAATCCGGTCACGCGTCAGCGCCGCCCATCCACCGCACTACCCGGGAGCCACTATGACAAGCCGTACCGAAACCGACAGCATGGGGCCAATTGAGGTCGCCACCGGGCGTTATTGGGGCGCACAGACCCAGCGTTCGCTGGCACATTTTGCGATTGGCGAAGAGCGTATCCCGCTACCCGTGGTCCACGCGTTGGGCATCATCAAGAAGGCCGCAGCGCGCACCAACCAGCAACTCGGACAACTCTCCCCGGAGCTGGCCAGCCTGATCGAGCGCGCCGCCGACGAAGTCATCAGTGGCGCACTGGATGCGCACTTCCCGCTCTCCGTCTGGCAGACCGGCAGCGGCACGCAAAGCAACATGAATGCTAACGAGGTGATCGCCAACCGCGCCAACGAGCTGGCTGGGCAGCCACTGGGCAGCAAGCAGCCGGTTCACCCCAACGACCAGGTCAACCAGTCGCAAAGTTCCAACGACACCTTCCCCAGCGCCATGCATATTGCCGCCGCCCGGCAGGCACACCAACAGCTATTGCCGGCGGTCTGTGCACTGCGCGACGCACTGCAAAAGCAGGCCGACCAACATGCGCAGCTGATCAAGATTGGCCGCACGCACATGATGGACGCGACGCCGGTCACCTTCGGGCAGGAGCTGTCTGCTTTCGTCACGCAGTTGGAAATGGGCGTGCAGGCGGTGGAACAGGCCATGCCCCGCGTGCTGGCGCTGGCCCAGGGCGGCACGGCCGTAGGCACGGGGCTGAACACCCCGCCCCGCTTTGCGACCGAGTTTGCCCGCGAAGTGGCCGAGCTGACCGGCCTGCCCTTCACCAGTGCCGACAACAAATTTGCCGCCCTGGCCGGACACGAGCCGCTGGTGCAACTACACGGTGCCTGCAAGCAGCTGGCGGTAACCCTGATGAAACTGGCCAATGATCTGCGCCTGCTCGGCAGCGGGCCGCGCGCCGGTTTTGCCGAAGTACAGCTGCCAGCCAACGAGCCCGGCAGCTCTATCATGCCCGGCAAGGTCAACCCAACCCAGTGTGAAGCGCTGTCGATGGTGGCCTGTCAGGTAATCGGCAACGACACCACCCTGAGCATTGCCGCCAGCAACGGCCAGCTTCAGCTGAACGTGTTCAAGCCGGTGATTATCCATACTCTGCTGCAGTCCATCCGCCTGCTGAGCGATGCCTGCAACAGTTTTAGCGAGCACTGCGTAGAGGGCATGCAGCCCGACGCGGAGCGCATGCGCGAGCATCTGGATAATAGTCTGATGCTGGTCACCGCGCTCAACCCGGTGATTGGCTACGACAAGGCCGCCGATATCGCCAAAAAGGCCTACAGTGAAGGCACTACACTGAAGCAGGCGGCGCTGGCGCTGGGCTATCTGGATGAGGCCGGTTTTGATGCCGCAGTCAGACCCGAGCTGATGCTCGGCGACCACAGCCCGGAGCCCTGATCAGGGCGCCGGCGGCGGCGTGATACTCAGCCTGCGCAACCGGCGGCTGCGCAGGTTCTGGATCAGGCTGGGCGCCAGCGCGATCAACGCCGAACCACCCACTACCATGAGCGCGCCCAGGTAGGCCAGCGAGTTGAGCAGCTCAGGTTCAATCAGGCCAGGCCACAGCATCGAGCCCAGCGCCACCATCGAGAAGGTAAACAGCGGCGTCGTCGCCACAGTGGCACTCACCCTTGAGGCTTCCCAGTGCGCCAGCGCCTCGGCAAAGGCGCCGTAGGCGACCAGCGTGTTCAGGCAGCAACCCAGCAACAGCCAGCGTTGCAGCGTCGAGAGCTGCAGCAACTCCAGCGGTGATGCCAGCGGCCAGAGCAGCAGCGCACAGGCTAGATATATCACCATCATCACGGTCACCGATGACCAGATAGTCAGCAGTTGTTTTTGCGCCAGACCATACAACGCCCAACTGAACGCCGAGGCAATGGCAATCAGAATCCCCAGGGTATAACCGCTCATCTGCGTCAGCAGCTCTATCAGCCGCTGGTTGAAGAACAGTGCAAAACCTGGAATTAGCACCGCCAGACCTATCACCTGGCCAAGGCCAAAACGTTCGCGAAATACCAGCATGCTGCCGAGCATCAACATGATCGGGGCAACCTGAATGATCAGTTGCATGGTGCCCGGCGTCAGCCGATCAAGCGCCATCAGATACAACACGTAATTGAACGCCAGGCCCAGAATCGCCACCAGCAACAGGCCCCGGTTACGCAGCGACAAAGCTCGAATCGACGGCAGCCGGCGCTTGACTGCCAGCCAGAGAAACAGCACCAGGCCAGCGCTGAACAGGCGGTACCAGGTCACGGTGTAGGGGTCCATGACCTTGAGCACTTCCTTGAGCATGATCGGCAGAACGCCCCACAGAATGGTGGTAGTCAACGCCAACAAAAATCCGTACAACCAGCGACCGGATGCAACGTGCATGGGGGAACTCGAAAAGACAGGAGGGAGAAGCGACTATTGTAGGATGGCGCAGGCAAGCCAAACAGAAACAGCTGCGCCGCGGTTAAGGCACCAACTGTTATGGTCGTAGCGGCAGACTCAGCTCGGCATCACCCGATGCCAGGCCTCACTACTCTCATCCGCCTCAACGCGATAGCGCGCCCAGCGCACGAACTCGCTGGCGCGGCAGATACCGTTACCACCCTCGCCGCGGCCCTTGACGATGCGGTAGCGCACGCGTCCGGCCCGCCCCGGCCGGTTGACCACCTGCAGCACCTCGCGTACCGACCAGTTTTCCCCTGGCAGGCCGTTACTGTAGAAACGTCCCTCGGCCAGATCATCCAATGCAACGCCCTTGCTCTGTGCATTGGCATTGGCCAACTCCACCAGGCGCAGCAAGTCGTCAAACTGGATGTCCATGAAGGAGTTCATCTGCTTCAGGGCGTGCTCGAAATCTTCCGGGGCAATACCGGGAGCCCGCGTCACTTCATGCTTGACCAGCGCCAACGGATAACGGCGACTTTCAAACAGGCTGTTGAAGCACATGGCGGCGCAAACGATGATCACGCAGTCGAGCAGAATCGGATAAAGCACAAAGCCGTAGCCGGCGTCTGCCACCGTTGGCCCACCCAGCACCACAATCATGGCAGTCGCGCCACCGGGCGGGTGCAGGCAACGCGCATACATCATCACCAGAACGCTGCCGCCAACTACCAGCGCCGCCATCAGCGGATTGCTCGGCAACCAGTGAATGCAGGCCACGGCAAACGTGGCGGAGAGCGCGTGACCGCCAATCACCGGCCACGGCTGCGACAGCGCCCCGTGCGGCATGGCAAATACCAGAATGGCGGTCGCGCCCATAGAGCCGGTGACCCAAAGCGCGCCTTCCGCGCCGAAGCCAAGGTGAGTAGTCCAATAAACCAACAGCAGCGATACCGTGGTGCCCAGCGCAGAGATGGCCTTTTCCCGATGGCTGGTACTGTCCGCGCGCCAGCCGACAAAACGCAGCCCACGCTTCACCGCGCGCTTACCCTTCAGAAATATTGCCCGAAACTTACTCACGCAATGCCACTCAGATCATGTATATCGGACCATGATACCCCTTGGGGTGTCCGCCCGTCACAGCGGCAGCTCCGCTAGCCTGCTGAACATCACCCGCAACTATCTGGAGTCCATGATGACCGATCTTGCCAGCGAGGCCCTCGATACCAATCAGAGCGCTGCCAGCCAGTTACCCACCGAACACGTCAGCGCGCTGCTGCGTGGGCTACCCGGCTGGTTGCTGAAAAAAGTCGATGGCGTTGAACGCATCGAAAAAGTCTATTCATTCAAGGATTTCAGTCAGGCACTGGCGTTTACCAATCAGGTAGGCGCGCTGGCTGAGCAGGAGGATCACCATCCCGCGCTGCTGACCGAGTGGGGGCAGGTTACCGTTGGCTGGTGGAGCCACTCCCTGGGCGGCCTGCACCGAAACGACCTGATCATGGCCGCCAGAACGGATCAACTGGCATAAGCATCTATTACCAACCCAGGCGAATTCAGATGACAGTTTGATGACGGTTTCATAGTGGTTGGCGACATGCCTGTGAGGGCTTGTAGCCAATTGGTCTAATAGAAGCGATGCAAGTCACTAAACTGACCTTTAAGCCATGATATAAATAGCCCGTGGCGCGACACTTGACCCCACTGGGGTACGTATCAGTATCGCGCCCTGCGCTCAACTGCTACCCGCGGTAAGCGCCCGCAAGGCCCCCACAAGGAGCCAACAGCCAAATAAAAATAAAAGGCGTATGCCATGAAAAACCTGATCAAAGCCAAATGGTCGACTGTCGGCCTGGTTTTCCTTGCCACGTGGTTGCTACTGATATTGCCCAACATGAGTTGAAAAGGGGTAATTTGACGGCGGCAAGCCGCGCTAGGCGGCGTTACAATAGCCCGAAATCGTCGATTTCGGAGCCACTTTGTCAGAGTCAAAATCCCCTACCGCAGAGTTGGACTGGATTGAAGGTGGACAGCCCTTTTCCACCCGATTTGCCGACGTCTATTTCTCCCGCGATGCCGGCCTGGACGAAACGCGCCATGTATTTTTGCAGCACAACAGTCTGCCCGAGCGCTGGACTGCGCTGCCATCAGGCGCGCGCTTTTGTATTGCCGAAACCGGTTTTGGCACTGGCCTGAACTTCCTTGCTGCCTGGCAACTATGGGACCAAAGAGCTCCCCTTGACGCACAGCTGAACTTTGTCAGCACTGAAAAATACCCGCTTACTCCGCAGGATCTGCGCAAGGCACTGGCGCTGTGGCCGGAACTCGCTCCCTGGGCGCAGCAGCTACTTCAGCAATACAGCGGTCTGACGAGCGGCTGGCAGCATTTCAGCCTGGCCGAGGGTCGCGTCACGCTCACCCTGCTGATAGGCGATCTGTTTGATACCCTGCCGCAACTGGATGCCCAGGTCGACGCCTGGTTTCTCGACGGCTTTGCCCCCGCCAAGAATCCGGACATGTGGCAACCGGCGCTGTATCAACGCATGGCTGAGCTCTCTAAAGAACAGGCCACGGTGGCTACCTTTACCAGCGTTGGCGAGGTGCGACGAGGCCTGCAGGCGGCGGGTTTCAGCATGCGCAAGGTGAAAGGCTTTGGCCGCAAACGCGAAATGCTGTGCGGCAACCTGAGCAGTGCGGCGGCAAGCCGCTGGCAAGCCCCCTGGTATGCCAGACCCGAGCAGCCTGTGCGCGCGGAACGCCATGCTCTGGTGATCGGTGGCGGGCTGGCGGGTTGCAGCACCGCTCACGCCCTGGCCCGGCGTGGCTGGCGCATTACTCTGCTCGAGCGCCACAACCAACTGGCGCAGGAAGCCTCCGGCAACCCCCAGGGGATACTCTACGCCAAGCTGTCACCACACCACCCGCCGCTATCGCGCTTTATTCAAAGCAGCTACCAGTACAGTCTGCGCCTGCTGGCCCGCGAGTTGCCAGCTAACGACGATAACTGGCAGGCCTGTGGCGTGCTGCAGTTGGCCGGCAATGCCAAGGAGGCAGAACGCCAGGCACAGCTGGCAGCGCAGGGCTACCCGGCAGATTTTCTGCAAGCACTCGATCCACACCAGGCCAGTGCCGTGGCGGGCGTCACCGTGGAGCGTAGCGGCTTGTTCTTTCCCGGCGGTGGCTGGGTCAACCCACCGAACCTCTGTCGTCAGTTGGTGGCGCACCCGCTGATTCAGGTTCAGCCGTTGGCCGAAGCCGAGCAACTGACGCGTATAGAGGATACCTGGCAAGTGCGCACAGCCGCGGGCGAGCTACTGGCCAGCGCGCCGGTGGCGGTGATCTGCTGCGCGCATGAGAGCGCCCGGTTCCAGCAAAGTACCCAACTGCCGCTGAAGGCGATCCGCGGCCAGATCACCCACTTACCGGTTACCGCGCAAAGCCGCGGTTTACGCACCGTGCTGTGCGCCGACGGCTACATCTCGCCAGCCCGCCAGAATCAACATCATCTGGGTGCCAGCTTTCGCTTTGATCGCCTCGACTCCACCCCCAGCAGCGAAGAGAACCTGAGCAACCTCGATCTGCTGCCGGCGCTGTCGGCGCAACTGAACGCCGGCTTTGCCCACTGCCGCGATCAGACCGCCACCCTTGCGGCGCGCGCGGCGCTGCGCTGCACGTCACCAGACTACCTGCCGCTGATTGGCCCGTTGGCCGACCCCGTCAGCTTTGCCGAGCGCTTTGCCATGCTCGCCAAGGATGCCTCGCAACAGCCCACGGCGTGCGCACCCTGGTACGCAGATCTGTTCGTCAATACCGCGCACGGATCACGCGGCTTGATCAGTTGCCCATTGGCTGGCGAGTTGGTAGCGGCCTGGATTACCGGCGAGCCACTACCCCTGCCGCGGGATCTGAGCGAGGCCGTGCACCCCAGCCGTTTTCCGCTGCGCACGCTGATTCGCGGCAACCGAGCCGACCGTCAGAAAGGCCCTCCGGGGGCGGCGCCAGAATGAGCTGACTGTGCTAGCCTTTGGCCAATACCCTCACGTTGAATAACACTACAATCAGTTGATGGGTCGATCAGGTAAGAATCTGAATGCACGCGTGCCGCCTAGTCCTGTTATTGCTGTGCCTGATGCTCTGGCAAACCGCCACGCATGCCGCCAACACGCCGGAAAGCTTTATCTCCGCCAGCGCGCCACCTGACGCGGTTACCCTTGATCAGCGGACCCCCAGAATCAACCTGGTATCACATCTGCAGATATACGAGGACCCCAGCGCCAGCCAGACACTCAACCAGGTGCTCACCCTCACCTCCCCCGCTGACTGGCACACCACCCGCGCTCGCAACGTAAACCAGGGCAAGAATCAATCGGTCTGGTGGCTGCGCTTTACCCTGCGCAACCCGGCTCAGCAGCCGCAGGAAGCGGTAATTGAGGTCAACTACAACCTGCTCGACCAGCTGGACCTGTACCAGATCGCCGGCGACGACATCAGCCACCAGCAAAGCGGCGACCATATCGATGCCACCCAGCGGCCCATCGAGGTTCGTAACCACTGGCTGCCGATCACCCTGGCGCCCGGCGACAACTTCTTTTATCTGCGGGTGGAAACCACCAGCACCGTGTTCGTACCGCTATTCGCGTCCACCTGGCCGGCGAATGCGGTGGCGCAGGAAAACAGCAGCCTGGCCGCCGGGCTGTTCTACGGCATCATGCTGGGGCTCTTTGCCTACAACCTGTTCCTGCTGGTGTCGCTGCGTGAGGTCACCTACCTCTGGTACCTGATCTACGCACTCAACATGATGCTGTTCATGCTCGCCTTCGACGGCGTGCTGTGGAAATGGCTGGCCCCCGGTAACACCATACAGTCGCTATCGGTTTACACCCTGATGTTCCTGCACTGCGCCGTAGCTACCCAGTTCAGCCGCCATTTTCTGCACACGGCTGCGCACTTTCCCAAGCTAGATCGCCTGCTGCGCATCAAGATCATGCTGGTGTTGATCAGCCTGTTCGTGCTGCCATTGATCAGTTATGACCTGTACAACCGTGCTGCCAGTCTGTTTGTGCTGAGCAGTTCCGCGATCTTGCTGTTCAGCGGCCTGCGCGTGTGGCGACAGGGCTTTCGCTATGGCTCGTATTACACCTGCGCCTGGGTGATGCTGCTGTGTTCACTCATGCTCTCGACCGCGGGCTCCCTCGGTTACGAGTTCTTCGGCTCGTCCTACGGCACCACCTGGGTCAAGCTCGGCATCTGTGTCGAAATGTTCATTCTGTCGCTGGGCCTGGCCGACCGCATCAACGCACTGCAGGAGGCGCGCTACCGGGCAGATGAAGAGGCGCGCCAGGCGCGACTGGAATCGCGCGCGCAGGGGCGCTTTCTGGCCCGCATGAGCCACGAGATCCGCACCCCGCTGAACGGCGTGCTGGGCATGCTGCAACTGCTGCGCGACACCCGCCTGGACAGCACCCAGCGCTATTACCTGGACACCATCAGCAAGTCGGGCAATACGCTGATTACCGTGATCAACGACATTCTCGACTTTGCCCGCCTGGAGTCCGGACGCGTGGAACTGGAAGCCATCGCTTTCGACCCCGAGGAACTGCTGTCCGATACCGCCAGCCTGTTCACAGCGCAAACCCTCGACAAGGGGCTGAACCTCTACTGCAGCATTGCCCCCGACATTCCCCGGCAACTGATTGGTGACCCGACACGGCTCAAGCAGGTACTGCTCAATCTGCTTGGCAATGCTTTCAAGTTCACCGAGCGCGGCTACATCGCGCTGGATATCAGCGGCCTTCCCATCAAGAGCCCGCAACCGCGCTGGCAACTGAGTTTCAGCGTCACCGATACCGGCATCGGCATCGCACCCGACGCCCGCGAGCACCTGTTCCGCTCATTCACCCAGGCCGATAGCAGCACCACCCGGCGCTATGGTGGCAGTGGCCTGGGGCTGACCATCAGTCAGGAGCTGATCAGCATGATGGGCGGCCAGATCAGCGTCTGCAGTACGCCAGATGAGGGGTCCAGCTTTCGCTTCACGCTGGAGCTGCCGGTGACCCCGCAGGACCACGCCACCGAGGCGCCGCCAGAGCCGGCCCCGCGGGCGCTGCTGATCGCCCAGCAGCCGCGTGCCCAACTGACCTATCGGCTGCAGCTGCAACGCCTGGGTTACGATGTCATTTGCCAATCCGCAGAAACCGGCGAACCGCTGCTGCCAGTCGGCGAGCTGCAGCTACTGGTGATCGCCGCTCAGGGCTTGCCCGACGCCCCCCTCGACAGCTTGCTGCGCAGCGCCGAAGGCAGCGGTACACCTACCCTGCTGCTGCGCGACCAGCGTGATCACCGAATAGCCGCCAACCATGGCCTGCCCGGCCTGCTGATTCACGACACACCACTGCTGCCGAGCCAGATGCGGGAGCTGCTGCAGCAACTGCAGGCGCTGGGTGGTCGCAGCAATGAGCTTACGCCAGAGAGCGTTGGGGAAACGGAGCGCGCCAGCGGCCACCTGCTGATTGCCGAAGACAACAGCGTCAACCAGTTGGTAGTGAAAACCTTGCTGGAAAAGGTCGGTTACAGCCTGGACATGACCGCCAACGGCGTCGACGCCCTGGCCGCCTATCGCGCAGCGCCGGAACGCTATGACCTGATACTGATGGACTGCGAAATGCCGGTCATGGATGGCTTTGAAGCCACCCGCCGCATTCGCGCCCACGAGCAGCGCGAGCACCTGCCGCGCACGCCCATCGTCGCCCTCACCGCACATATTCTGGATAGCCATCGGCTGGAAGGCATGGCTGCCGGCATGGATGATTACCTGGCCAAACCGGTACAGAGCGAGACTTTATACAGCAGCCTGAAGCGCCTGATCAGGCCGAAACCAGGCCCATGACACCTTCAATAAAGAGTTTGCCGCCGGTAAAGAACAAAAACAGGTAGCACAACCGGTAGATCAACTGCTCGTTACTGCGCTGCAGCATCCAGAAACCCAGTTTTACGCCGATGGGAGCCAATGGCAGCAGCACCAGTGAGGTGAGCAGATTCTCGGCGGAAAACTGCCCCAGATAGACGTAGGCTGGCACCTTGACCCAGTTGACCACGGTAAAGAACACCGCAATGGTGCCCATCAAGAGCGTCTTTTCCAGCCGCTGCGGCAGCATATAGACATTGATGGGCGGCCCGCCCGCATGAATACCAAAACTGGTGAAGCCAGACACCATGCCCCAGAAGCGCCCGCGCCACAGACTCGCCGGACGCGGCTCGGGGTTACCACGACGCAGCGCCATATTGAGCGTAAACAGCAGTGCGATCGCGCCGATCAGCAACTTGATATGAGCATCATTCAAATAGCGAAAGGTCAAAGCGCCAAGAGCAATGCCCACCAGTGCGGCGGGCAAAATGATGCGCAGATTGGTCTTGTCCCAGCGCCCGCGAAAGGTACGCAGCGCCACCAGATCCATGGCGCAGAGAATCGGCAGCAGAATCGCCGCCGCCTGCTGCGGTACCACGACCATCGCCATCAGCGGCACGGAGAGAATGGCGATATTGCCGCCAAAGCCGCCCTTGGCAATGCCGTAAAGCAGGACGGCAGGAATGGCGCACAGGTAGAATAGCGGGTCAGTAATCATTACAGGCCAAGCGTCTATCGAGGGCCTGCGAGTGTAGCATCGCTCACCCTGTCATCCGAGAAGTAGACCCATGCTCATACCCTACGAACTGCTGGAAGCCGAGACTCTGCAACGCCTGCTGGAAGATTTTGTTACCCGCGACGGCACCGACAACGGCTACGACGACAGCTTGGCCGAGCGCGTTACCCAGGTGCGCCGGCTGCTTGAGCGCAAGGAACTGTTGATCGTGTTTCACGCCGACACTGGAGACGCCAGCCTCTGCCACCGCCGCGATGTGCCACCCGAGATGCTGCGCGACTTTCTCGCTGAGCAACGCTGACACTGGGCATCCGCCGTCATCAGATGTTCATCATGCTGTCACCTGTCGGCCATAGTCGCCGTAGAAAGTCTGAGGGTACCTACCCCTCACTCTCACACAGGATCGCCAGGGATGAGCAGCCACGCCCAATCTGTTCCGCAGGAACCGCTTTCGCAAGAACCCACACAACCCGTCAGCCGCCAATGGCTGGCCTGGTTGACCGTGGTGGTACTGGTCTATCTGTTGCTGGCGGCCGTCGGCTCGATTGGCGGTGGCTTCAAGGCCGCGGCGGGCGATAACGCCAAGGAGCTGTTTGCCTTCGCCACCAACCCCTTCGTCGGCCTGATGATCGGACTGGTCGCCACGGCGCTGATTCAGAGCTCCAGCACGGTCACCTCGATCATCGTCGGCCTGGTCGCCGGTGGTCTGCCGGTACAGATTGCCATTCCGTTGATCATGGGCGCCAACATCGGCACCTCACTGACCAGTACCATCGTCAGTCTGGGGCACGTGCGCAACGGTGAGGAGTTCCGCCGCGCCTTTTCTGCCGCCACGGTGCACGACGCCTTCAATATTCTCGCCGTGCTGCTACTGCTCCCGATCGAACTGCTGTTTCATCCGCTGCAAATCAGCTCGCAGATGGTGGCCGGGCTACTGGTCAGTGATGCCAGCCTGGACATGGGCAGTGTGAACATCATGAAAACCATCCTGACGCCGGCCACCGACCTGCTGAAGTTTCTGGTCTCCTGGTTGCCGGGCTCGGTATGGCAGGGGGTGGCGCTGATCCTGATTGGGGTGGGCATGATTCTGTTTGTGGTGTCGGCGATTGGCCGGGTGCTGCGCAAGGTCATGGTCGGCCGCGCCAAGGACATCATGCACGCCAGCGTGGGCCGCGGCCCGCTGTCAGGCATGGCCAGTGGCACCATCATCACCGTGCTGGTGCAATCGTCTTCCACCACTACCTCGCTGATCGTACCGCTGGCTGGTACCGGCGTGTTTTCGATGCGCCAGGTGTATCCGTTCACTCTGGGTAGCAACATAGGCACCTGCGTCACCGCCCTATTGGCAGCGACAGCCATTGTAGGAAACAACGCCGTACTCGCCCTGCAGATTGCTCTGGTTCACCTGTTTTTTAACCTGCTGGGCATAGTGCTGATCTACGGCCTACCCTTTTTGCGTCAGGTGCCGCCGCGCATTGCCGAGTGGCTGGCTACGCTTGCGCAACGCAACAAGCTGTATGTCGCGGGCTATATGGGCGGCGTCTTCTTCGCGCTGCCATTGGTACTGATCGGTGCCAGCCAACTTTAACTGCAAGGAGCACAACGCAATGAATCAGTACAGCCGCCAGGAAACCGAAGAGCGCATCAAGGAACTGCGCGAATCACTCAACCAGCTGGAAAGCCAGTTGGCGACACACCGCCAGGATGACGCCAACCAGCACGACCTGATTGAGCATCTCGACGAGTTTATCGACGCCGTCGACCACAAGGTTCTGAGCCTGAAAACCTTCTGGCTCAGCCTCAAGAAGGATTGGCAGAAAAGCCATAACTGAGACGTGCGCGCATCACTGGCCGGCGTAAGCGGCCATGATGCGCGCGTACTCGCCGCTGGCACGCAACGCGGCCAGCCCCGTGTTGAAGCCATCACGCGACGCCTTGTCGATGAACCCCACCGCATAGGGGGTAGCCGGGAACAGCGCGTGCAGGGTAACCGGTTGCTGTACGTCTACCTGCTGCGCAATCAGTGGATTGAATGCGCGAAAAATGCGCTCATCCGCTACCACCACCTCTACACGCCCGGCATAGAGCAGTAAATTTCGGGTAATCTGCCGAGCCTCTTCGCGATAACCGCTGTTAGCCCCCGCCATGGCGCCAAACTCGTTGCCCAGCAGATACCGCGCCCGCTGAAACGCGCTGACCGAATAGCCGGCAAGATCTTCAATACGCTGCAGGTGAATCCGGTTGCGCGTTAAACTCACCGCCACGTTGCGGTATTCAATATAACTGTCTGAGTAAAACGCGCTGATGCCACTGTCCCTGCTGGTCGTCGTGATCGCATCCAGTTCGCCGCGCTTGAGCATCAGATGCAGGCGCTCTGACGGCGCATAATACGGCTGCATCTCGATACCGCCTTCACGTAACGCCGCGGCCACCAGATCGTACTCCAGCCCACGCCCCTCGAACTCGAATACATAGGGCGGCTTGTTGGTTCCAAAGCCAACCAGTAGCGGCGAGGCACGCACCTGCGACACAAGCGCACAGCCAGTCCCTAGCACCATCACTGCAATGGCTCCCCAGCCCGCCATTTTTGCCCCCCTTTGCTTTATCTACAGAGTGTCCGGCACTTTCTGGCCGCTGGCAACGTCCAACAGTTACTTGGAGGTTGCCAGCGATGCGGCTACCATGAAACTCCAGATACCCACACATGAGGTAATGATGAAACGTTATTCTGCACTGCTGTGCGCCGGCCTGCTCTGCCTCACCGCTATATCCGCTACAGCGCAGACCACTGCCGAAGTGGAAGCCTGCACACCGGAGGCCGCGATCGCCAAAGCCGAAGTGGTGGCGCAACTTATCTACGACATGACCAAGAACAATCCCGGCAAAGCGGATGAATTGCGTGAACGCATGAATCAGCTGCAGGAAGAGAATCCTGCCGACAGCAGCTTCGATGCCTGCCAGGCCTATCAGCGCCTGATCGACGCGCTGGATGGCGAAGCGACCAAGCAGAAGCAAGCGGACGCCGAGCAAGCCCAGAAAGAACAGTAAAATCGATATTTTCAGCGCAAAAATTGCGTTATTAAATCGAATTTACAGTTACTACAATGACGCATAACCACTAACGGAGGTGCGTCATGAACCAGTTCAAAAAACGTGATCTGCTTGAAGCTATCGTGGGCCAGCCCGCCTCCGATGGCGACGGCGTCAAGTTGACCCGCGTCTTCGGCGGCCGCGATGCGGCGCGCTTCGACCCCTTCCTGATGCTTGACGAGTTTGGCTCTGACAGCGCCGATGACTACATCGGCGGCTTCCCCTCGCATCCGCACCGCGGCTTTGAGACGGTGACCTACATGCTTGAGGGCCGCATGCTGCATGAGGATCACATGGGCAATCGAGGCCTGCTTGAGTCTGGCGGTGTGCAATGGATGACCGCCGGGCGCGGCATTATCCACTCGGAAATGCCGCAGCAGGATCACGGCACCATGCGCGGCTTTCAGCTTTGGCTAAACCTGCCGGCTGCCGAAAAAATGCAGCCCGCGCATTATCAAGACCTGCCCGCCGCCGCAGTCACGCAACACACACTGCCCGGCGGCGGCATGCTCAAGCTGATTGCCGGCGAGCTCAGGCTGCAAGACCGCACGCTGCAAGGCGCGATTACCGGCAAGTCCACCGAGCCCTTGTATCTCGATCTGTTGCTGCAACCCAACGAGCAGCTGGAACTACCTGTGCCCCCCGCGCATACGCTGCTGAGCTACGTCTATGAAGGCGGGATTGAGGTGCAGGGGGAGCAGCGCCAGGCATCGCTCAAGGCAGGCCAACTTGGCCGCTTTGCGCAGGGCGATCGGCTGGCGCTGGCCGCTGGCGCAGCGGGAGCACGCCTGCTGGTGATTGCCGGCAAGCCGATTGGCGAGCCCGTGGTGCAATACGGCCCCTTTGTAATGAACAGCGAAGCGGAGATTCACCAGGCGGTGCGCGATTACCAACTGGGTCAATTGGCCGGCTAGCCAACATGCCGCACTCAGAGTATCTGGGTGCGGCCTGCCAAGGCGTGGGCGAGCGTGCCGCCATCGATGTATTCCAACTCGCCACCCAGCGGCACGCCATGGGCAATACGCGATACCTTGATGCCGCGTGGCCGCAGCATACTGGCAATGTAATGCGCCGTGGCCTCACCCTCGACGGTGGGGTTGGTGGCCAGAATAACCTCCATTACCTCACTGCCATCAAGGCAATCCAGTAGCGCCGGAATACCTATTTCATCGGGGCCCATGCCATCAATGGGCGAAAGATGCCCCTTGAGCACAAAATAGCGGCCGTTGAAGCCACCGGCCTGCTCCACCGCCCAGACATCTGCCGGGCTTTGCAGAATGCACAGCAGGCTGGGATCACGGCGCGGATCGGTACAGATAGCGCACAATTCGGTTTCGCTCAGGGTGCGGCAGCGGCGGCAGTAACCGACCCCGGCGATGGCCTTGTCCAACGCACTTGAGAGGTGCGCAGCAGCGGCGCGATCGCGCTCCAGCAAATGCAGCGCCATGCGCTGGGCGGTCTTGGGACCCACCCCTGGCAAGCCACGCAGGGCGTCGATCATCTGCCGAATCAGTGGACTGAAGCTCATCTATGGGTCGCCTTCGGCCTGATCAGAACGGCATCTTGAAGCCGTCAGGCAAGTTCATGCCTGCGGTCATGCCCGACATCTTTTCCTTGCTCTCGTTTTCCAGCTTGCGCACAGCGTCGTTGAACGCGGCAGCAATCAGATCCTCAAGTACTTCCTTGTCTTCCTGCATCAGGCTGTCATCAATGCTGACCCGGCGCACATCATGCCGACCGGTCATCACCACCGATACCAGGCCTGCACCGGACTGGCCGGTAACCTCGGCATTGGCCAACTCTTCCTGCATCTTGGCCATTTTTTCCTGCATCTGCTGTGCCTGTTTCATCAGGCCTGCCATGCCACCTTTCATCATGATTCTGTCCTCTGTGGTTAGGGGGCGGGCGCATCCAGCGGACGGATGCTGCCCTCACATATTTCGGCGGAAAACTCAGTGCACAGGCGTTGGACCATGGGATCGGCCTGAATGCTCGCCTCAGCCGCCTTCTGTCTGGCGGCCTTGCGCCGGGCCGCCGCAACCGCCGGTGTTTCCTGGGTTGGAACCTGCACCGTCACCTCAAGCCGGAGCTCAGCGCCTTGCTGGGTGCTGAGCGCCTGTTGCAACCGCTGACGATGGTTCTCGTTGTATAACGCGCTGTGGCCGGGATCAAGATGCAGCGACCAAACGCCGCCTTCGCGCCCGACCAACTGACAGTGGGCGGCAATGCTCTGTGTCAGACCGCTCAGGCCCAGCTGGTCGAACAGCTGCAGCCACTCCGCCGCCAGCCCTGTCGCGGGGGGCAGATCACTGATGTCATCGCTCTCAGTCTGCTGGCCGTCGTCTGCCGCCACACTGCCCTCATCTGCCCAGTCGCCCAGGTACTGCGCAGCGTCCAATGAGTCGTCGTCATCACGGTCCGGCAGGTCACCCTGCGGTGGCGGTGATTCCAGCCATTCAGCTGGCGGCTCGTCCTGCGGTGGCTTGACCGGCGTGTTGGGATTGATTGGCTGCTGGCTGACTGGCGGCGGCGTGGGCGCGGCAGCCTGCACCGCAGGCTGCCCACTGAGCACTGATTGCTCAGCAGGCAGGACAGGGGCAGTCTGCTCAGGCTCAACAGCCGAGGCTGGCGGACGCGGCGGCGCTGCGTCGTCAGGCCGGTCTTGCGCAGACTCAGCCTTGGCCGGGCTGAGTCCTGCCGGCTTTTCCGGCACAGGCTCAGGCGGCGCTGGTGGGCTGGTCGGCGCGCTGACCACGGGGCCATCACCCAGGGTACCCGGACGAAACGCCAGCATGCGCAGCAGCGCCATTTCAAAGCCGCCGCGCGGCTCGGGCGCCAGGGGCAGATCACGCCGCCCATGCAGCCCCAACTGATAGAAAAGTTGTATATCCTCGGCGCTGATGCGCCCGGCCAACTCCAGTACCCGCGCCTGGTCACCCAGGCTATTGTCAGCGGCTTCTGGCACCACCTGCGCCATAGCCAGGCGCTGCAGGGTCGAGATCAACTCCGCCATCACCCCGGCAAAATCGGCGCCCTGCTCCGCCAACTCGGCAACCGCCCGCATCAACGCGCGGGCATCGTTGGCCACCAGTGCCTCCAGCAAACCGAATACCTGGCCATGATCAATGGTGCCCAGCATGCTGCGCACCTCGGCCACCTGCAGGGCGCCATTGCCAAAGGCAATCGCCTGATCGGTCAGACTGAGGGCATCGCGCATCGACCCATCGGCGGCACGTCCCAGCAGCCAGAGCGACTCGTCGTCATAGCCGATGGATTCTTCGCCCAGTACATGGCGCAAATGCTCTACCACCTTTTCCGGCGGCATATTTTTCAGTGAAAACTGCAGGCAACGCGACAGAATGGTGACCGGCAGCTTCTGCGGGTCGGTGGTCGCGAGCAGGAATTTAACGTGCTCCGGCGGCTCCTCCAGCGTCTTCAGCAAGGCATTGAAACTGTGGCTGGAGAGCATGTGCACTTCGTCGATCAGGTAGACCTTGAAGCGCCCGCGCGACGGCGCGTACTGCACGTTATCAAGCAGCTCGCGGGTGTCTTCAACCTTGGTACGGCTGGCGGCGTCGACTTCGATCAGATCAACAAAGCGGCCTTCATCAATCTCACGGCAGGCCGAACAAGCGCCGCAGGGCTCGGAGCTGACGCCCTGCTCGCAATTCAGGCACTTGGCCAGGATGCGCGCGATGGTGGTTTTACCTACGCCACGGGTACCGGTAAACAGGTAGGCGTGATGCAGTCGATTGTTATCCAGCGCATTGATCAGCGCCTGCAGTACGTGCGTCTGCCCAACCATTTCACGAAACAGGCGGGGACGCCATTTACGAGCCAGTACCTGATAACTCATCGGGATTTCTGCAGTCCAGTGTGGTCAATGTGCAAGCCGGTACTGTACCCAATGCAGGCAGACAATGCGAGACGACACGACAGCTATCCTGCACAGAAGCGGGCAGCACCAGGTCACGGTAAAACGCCGCAGCAAAGAGTGCGCAAAAGCTCGGAAAAAGGGGGGATACAGGAAAATTGGGTGGCAACCCTACCAGCCACACCCCGGCACACGATATGACCGCTGCGGCTGCTCCCTTCCGGGCCTGACCGGGTTCACGGCTGATCATTGCGAGGGGACCGGCAGGGTCACCATAGCGGCCTGAGCTGATGTCAGGCCGCGCTATTGTAACGGCTTGCCCACAAGTTACAACCCGAATATCAGGTTTTGAAGCGACCAACTTGCTGCTGCAGGGTCGAGGCCAGACGCGCCAAGGCGTTGCTGGCATCACGGCTCTCCTGCGACGACTGCGCGGCCTGGTTGGACAGGTCGCGAATACCGCTGATATTGCGGGCAATGTCTTCAGTGGTCTGGCTCTGCTCTTCACAGGCGGCGGCAATTTGCGCCGCCATGTCGTTGATGCGCATTACCGAAGCCGAGGTTTCCGAGAGCGAGGTTTCCGTGGCGGTCGCTTTCTCGACGCTTTGCGCGGCCAACTCGGCACCGCGTTGCATCACCGATACCGCCTGACCGGCACCGGCCTGCAGCTTCTGGATCATCTGTTGGATATCACGGGTGGAATCCTGGGTACGCGCCGCCAAGGCTCGCACCTCATCTGCCACCACCGCAAAACCACGACCCTGCTCACCCGCACGCGCCGCTTCAATCGCTGCATTCAGCGCCAGCAGATTGGTCTGCTCGGCAATGCCTTCAATCACACTCAGCACGCCGCCAATCTTGTCGGTGTCCTGCTCGAGGTTGTCGATAACACCGGCTGCCTCTTCGACGTCGGCCGCCAGGCGGCGCAGATCGTTCATTGTGTGACCAACCACTTCAGATGCCTGGTGACCCTGCTTGTCTGCAGTGCTGGCCGCATCGGCCGTGCTGTGCGCGTTGTCCGCTACCTCATGGATAGCGGCGCTCATCTCGGTAGCGGCGGTACTGACCTGGTCGATCGCCAGGTACTGCTCGTTGACCAGCCGCTCCTGCCCGGTGGCAATGGCGCTCATTTCTTCGGAGGCAGAAGCAACCTGCAAGGTTGACTCCGCGACTTGGCGAATCAGCGTCTGCAACTGCTCAAGGAAGTCGTTTACCGCGCGACTGAGCTTGCCCAACTCGTCGCTGGAGTGCACGGTTACACGTTTGGTCAGGTCGCCCTCGCCGTCAGCAATGTCGCGAATGCGCTGCAGCAAATCGTGCAGTGGGGTGACGATCAGGCTGGGGAAGAAGGCGATCATCAGCAGGCACACCAGCGCGCCAATCACCAATACGACCCCGACCCTGAAGTGACTGGCGTCAGCATCGGCACGGGCGTCGATGCCTTCCTGCTCTGCTTCGGCGTTGACCAGCTCGGTCATCTGATCAATAAGATCGCGTGCGGTGCTGAACTCCTGATAACCACGACCGTAACTGATCTCACTGGCTTGATCGGCATTACCGCTGGCCGCCATACGTGCGTTGTCGAGCGACGTGCGCTGCCAAACTTCGAAGGCACGAGCAAAATCCGCCGCCAACGCCTTGCCTTGCGCAGAAACCGTAGACGCGCCGTATTTCGCAATCCGATCACGCGCCTGCTGCATATTACCGGTCTGCTCATCACCTACCTCGGCCGCCGGAACCCCAGCCAACAACGCGCGCTCGGCCTGCAACGCCTGGTACATATCGCGGTCAGCTTCAAGGATGAGTGAGCTTTGCGGCAGCAATTCTTGCGAAACCCGCTCCAGCCGGCTTTCAACCTGGTTAACTGCCCAAAAGGCAGAAAACCCCAAAACGCCAAACAGAATGGCGAGAACCAGTATTGGCAGTGTCAGCTTCCAACGGAAGCTCATGTCACGAAATAGGCTGATCATTGTCTGCACTCTTTTTTAGTTGTGCTGCGTTGGCAATAGCATTTGGCGACGCTGGCAAACGCCGTAGCACACGGCGCTTCAACTCCTTTGAAATGCGGTTCCTTGGTCCGTCGACCCCGGACGTCCTGCCCAGACAGGTATGACGAACGCCACAGGAATAAGATCACGGGACCGCCCCGCAATGGCGCAATACACCTTCCCCGCGCTATCGCCTCCTAACCACAGTATCGACCAAATCCGGCAAAGCATTAACGGATTTAAGGCGCTTTCACTCGATAAAAACCTGCTGTTACAAAATAATGGCGCTTGGCCGCTAGCCCACTGCAGGCAGCAGCCAGGCGATCATCAGGGGAATATAGACCAGCGCCACCAGCGTACTCAGCAGGGCGGTGCCTGCTACCTGTTGCGGGCTGGTATCGAGTAACGTCGCAATCACCACCGTATTGGCGGCTATGGGCGTGATGGAGATAAGCAAAATGGCGCGATACACCGCCACGTCGTAGATATGCAGGAACTGGCTGTCCAGCCACCAGAACAACAACGCAGCCAGTGGCCAACTGAAGAACTTGCCGAAGAATGCCAGGCCGGTAAAGCGCAGGTTGCCAGCCAGCCCCTGAAAGCTGAGGATACTCATGCCGATAATCATCATGCCGAAGATACTGTAGGCACCGCGCAGGTTATCGAACAACGGCACGAAGGCAGCGGGGATCTGCAGCCCGCTGTAATTCAGCGCAACGGCGAGAAAAAAAGCGTACAGCGAGGGCAATCGCAGTACCTTGCGCACGCAGTCGCGCACACTGAAACGGCCGCGCGCCGCCAGATAGAAGCCCACGGAGTTTTCAAACAACGTGGTGCCCAGCATGCAGACGATATAGATACTCAGACCTTGCTCGCCGAACAGCAGCAAGGCCACCGGAATGCCGAAATAACCGGTATTACCGGTACCTACCGACAGCGGAATCATGTTCGCGCTGCCATCGTGCAGCCAGCGCTTGGCGAGCCACAGGTGCAGTATTCCCAGCAGCGAGCAGAGGCTGAAGGTGAGAAACGGCAGCAACACCACCTCTGGCGACAGCGGCGCATTCATCACGCCGGCGAACACCACCGACGGAGTGACGATATACATCATGATGCCGGCGATATGACGACCACTGGCGTCCAGATAGCGACCCGCCACCCAGCCGAGCGCCACCGTCACGTAGAGTGGTAGCAATTTGTACAACAAGGCGAGGGACGCCAGCATGGCTTATCTCACAGCAAAGACCGCAACGTTCTAGGCGGCGACACGCTCATCGGAAATCAGGTAAACCCGCTCGACCAGCTCACGCATACCCTGGGCGGCAAATACCGCGTGGTCAGCGAGCACATCCTGCTCGTCCAACAGCGCTATATGGCAGCCGGCGTAGAGGTGTTTTACCTCAGCATCGGACACACTGAAGGGCGGCCCGGGGCGTTGTTCCTGCGGGTACTCCAAGGTCACCAGCAGCATTCTCCAGCCGGCTGGCAACAGGCGGCGAGTATGTGCAACATACTGGGCGCGCATGGCCTCCGGCAGGGCGATCAACGCGGCGCGGTCATACACGGCGCTGATGCCTTTGAGCCGATCCGGCGTCAATGCAAAAAAATCCCCGCAGAGCAGTTCAAAACCGTCCCCCGTTGCAGCGCTGAATTCACCTTGCTGCTGCCAGTCGAGCGCCAGCTGATGTTCGTGGATAAAGGCTTCTATGGCACTGCGGGCGAGCTCGACGCCCTGCACCCGATGCCCCTGCTGGCGCAGCCAGAGCATATCCAGGCTCTTGCCGCACAGCGGTACCCAGATGGCGGCGCTGGCCGGCACCTGCAGTTTTGGCCACCAATGGCTCAATAACGGGTTCACCGCCGCCTTGTGAAAACCGGTTTCACCCCGCTGCCAGCGGGTTTGCCAGAACGCTGCGTCCATCTTCACCTCCGCTAATGCAATCGCTTGACTATACAGTAATTTTTTCACCCAATCGGGTGGGAGAAGATATAGTGGGCCTGTCTATCATCCGGTTTCCAGGCCAGCGTTTAATGGATTACATCAATACCCTGTTCATGATCGGCGCGCTGCTACTGTGCTTCAGCGTGCTCGCCAGCTCCCTCTCCTCGCGGCTGGGCATCCCGCTGCTGTTGATCTTCCTGGTCATCGGCATGCTCGCGGGTGAAGACGGCCTGGGCGGCATCGCCTTTGAGGACACCAGCAGCGCCTTTCTGATCGGCAGCCTGGCGCTGGCCATTATCCTGCTGGATGGTGGCATGCGCACCCGGGTAGAGAACTTCCGTGTAGGCCTTTGGCCCGCCATGTCGCTGGCCAGCGGCGGTGTATTGATCAGCGCCGCGCTGACCGGCGGCCTGACCGCCTGGCTGCTGGATCTGCACTGGCTGCAGGGCTTGTTGCTCGGCGCCATTGTAGGGTCTACCGACGCCGCCGCGGTCTTCTCGCTACTGCAGGGCAAGGGGCTGAATCTCAAGCAGCGGGTTGGCGCGACGCTGGAAATCGAGTCCGGCTCGAACGATCCCATGGCAATCTTCCTGACCATTACCCTGGTCGAGATGCTTTCCAGTGGACAAACCAGTTTCAGCTGGAACTTCGCCCTGCTGCTGATTGAACAGTTCGGCATTGGCGCGCTGTGCGGTCTGGGCGGCGGATTTTTGCTGGTGTGGCTGGTCAACCGTGTGCAACTCCCGGTAGGGCTGTATCCGCTGCTGATTACCAGCGGCGCCATCCTGGTGTTTGCCGTCACCAACAAGATTGGCGGTAGCGGCTTTCTGGCGATTTACCTGACCGGGCTGATTCTCGGCAACAAACGCGTGCGCAATCTGCAGAACATTCTGCAGGTGCAGGACGGGATGGCCTGGCTGAGTCAGATCGGCATGTTCCTTATGCTCGGCCTGCTGGTCACGCCCAGCGACATGATCATCATTGCCATGCCAGCGGCTTTGATCGCGCTCTTTCTCATCTTCGTGGCGCGGCCGATTGCCGTGCTCATCTGCCTCGCGCCCTTTGTCTTCTCGTGGCGCGAGCGGATGTTTATTGCCTGGGTCGGCCTGCGCGGCGCAGTGCCCATCATTCTGGCCATCTTTCCGCTGCTGGCCGGATTGGAGCAGGCGCAATTGCTGTTCAACCTGGCGTTTGTGGTGGTGCTGGTCTCGCTGTTGCTGCAGGGCTCGTCGCTGCCGCTAGCGGCACGCCTGTGCAAGGTGGAGATCCCACCACAGCCGGAGCCCTTGCAACGCACCAGCCTGGATACCGCCATTCAGGGCGATTTTGAACTGCTGATCTATCAGCTGGATAACGCCAACTGGTGCGTTGGCGTGGCGCTGCGCGACCTGACCATGCCCGCCGATACCCGCATCGCTGCGCTGTTTCGTGGTAACCGGTTACTCCACCCCACCGGCAGCACCCAGCTGGCGCTGCACGATGTGCTCTGCGTGGTGGGCCGACCGCGCGACCTGCCTGCGCTGTCCAAGCTGTTCAGCAAGGCGCAGCCCAAACGCTATTTGGAGAGTCGCAATTTCTTTGGCGACTTTATTCTGGAAGGCGACGCGCAGCTCGGTGAAGTCGGCAAGTTCTACGGCTTCGAGGTGCCGGAGGAAATGCAGGACCTGACGTTGGCTGAGTTCTTCAGCCGCCACTTTGGTGGCCACCCGGTGGTCGGCGACCATATTCAGTGGGAAGGGCACAGCTGGGTCGTCGCCGCCATGGATAACGACTGGATTCTCAAGGTGGGCCTCAAGCTCGGCGAAGGCAGCAGCGGCCCCACGTTGGGGTTCTGACCGGCCAGCTGCAGCTCAGCGTATGAGCAAGTCGCTTGACCTTTACATGATGTCAAGGTTCATGCTGAACTCCTCATCAGCATGGGAGATCCGCAATGCACAGCGTAACCCTGACCCTGGACGGCATGAACTGCGGCAGCTGCGTCAGCCGCGTCGAGCGCGTGCTCGGCGATCTGCCCGGGATCACCGAACTCCAGGTAAACCTGGCCGCCAACAGCGCCCGCTTCAACTACGCCGGCGCCGAGCAGTTGCAGGCCGCAACCCAAGCCCTGGCCCACGCCGGCTACCCCGCCCAGCAGACAACCCGACTACTGCAACTGCAGGGCATGAGCTGCGCCAGCTGTGTGGGCCGGGTGGAGCGCGCCCTGAGCGCCGTGGCCGGCGTGCAGCATGCCGAGGTCAATCTGGCCAGTCAGCAGGCCCGGGTGACGCTGCTCAAGAATGCCGCTACCGAACCGCTGTTCGCCGCGCTGCAGGCTGCCGGCTATCCCGCTGAGTGGCTGGATGCGGCCCGCCCCGCCGGGCTCGAGCAGGCAGCTACCCAGCGCAAGGAGAAGCGTTGGCTGCTGCTCGCCATTGCCTTCACCCTGCCGCTAACCTTGGGCATGGTGCCGGCACTGTTCGGCTACCATCAATTTATGCTGCCGCCCTGGCTGCAATTGCTGCTGGCCTCGATAGTGCAATTCATCTTTGGCGCCCGCTTCTACCGCGGCGCCTGGCATGCCCTGCGTAACAAAACCGGCAATATGGATTTGCTGGTCGCCCTCGGCACCAGTGCCGGCTGGGCGTTAAGCACCTGGCATCTGTTGCAGGCGGCGCCAGGAGAGATGCCGGCCCTGTACTACGAAGCCTCAGCCACCATCGTCAGCTTCATTCTGCTGGGCAAGTACCTGGAAAGCCGCGCCAAGGGCCAAACCCTGGAAGCCATTCGCGCGCTCAGCGCCCTGCGACCGGACACCGCGCGGCGGCGCACCGCCAGCGGCGCCGAGGAGACGGTGGCACTGGGCCAGATCAGCCCCGGCGACCTGCTGGTCGTGCGACCCGGCGAACGCATACCGGTGGATGGCGTGGTCAGCGAGGGCGGCAGCCATGTCGACGAGTCGATGCTGACCGGTGAAAGCCTGCCGGTGAGCCGTCAACCCGGCGATGCAGTCAGCGCCGGGGCGATGAATCAGGACGGCATGCTATTGCTGGAAACCCGCGCCACCGGCGCCGAAACCCGCCTGGCGCAGATTGTCCGCCTGGTAGAAACCGCGCAGACCTCCAAGGCGCCGATTCAGCGTCTGGTCGACCGTGTCAGCGCCGTTTTCGTCCCGGTGGTCATCCTTATTGCGCTACTAACCTGGGGCATCGGCGCTCTAGTCGTTGGGCCCGAGCAGGCCTTGCTCAACGCCATCGCCGTGCTGGTGATCGCCTGCCCCTGCGCGCTGGGCCTGGCCACGCCTACCGCCATCATGGTCGGCACCGGTGTCGCCGCCCGCCATGGCATTCTGATCCGCGATGCGCTAGCGCTGGAGCAGGCGCACGGCATAGATACCCTGGTGTTCGACAAGACCGGTACCCTGACCCTCGGCCAGCCACAACTGAGCGCATTGCAACCGCTCGGTGACACCGCAAAGCAACAAGCACTGGGTTGGGCGCTGGCGCTTCAGCAACAGGCGGAGCATCCGCTGGCACGCGCCCTGTGTGCTTACGCTGAGGCGCAGGGTGTCCGCTCGGCAGCGGCAACCGACTTTCGGGTTCTGGCGGGCCGCGGCGCACAGGGGCGCATTGACGGGCACAGCCTCTGGCTGGGCAACAACCGGCTGATGGCGGATCAGCAGATCGACCTCTCGGCCTGGCAGGAGGACGCCCAGGCGCTGGCCGCAGACGGCGCCACAGTATCCTGGCTGGCCACTGACAACCCGCCCCGTGCGGTTGCTCTGCTCGCCTTCACCGACACCCTCAAGCCCACTGCCGCAGCAGCCGTCAGCCAGCTGCACGCTAAGGGCATCAGCACCCAACTGCTCAGCGGCGACAGCCAGGCCGCCGCCGAGTCGGTCGCCCGCAGCCTGGGCATTACCCAGGTGACCGGCAACGTTTTGCCAGAGGACAAGGCCGCAGTGGTTGAGCGCCTGCGTGCCGCGGGCAAGTCAGTGGCCATGGTAGGTGATGGCATCAACGATGCGCCGGCGCTGGCGGCGGCCGACATTGGCATGGCCATGGCCACCGGTACCGATGTAGCCATGCACAGCGCCGGCATCACCTTGATGCGCGGCGATCCGTTACTGGTGCCGGCGGCGCTGGCGCTGTCCCGCGCCAGCTGGCGCAAGATCAGACAGAACCTGTTCTGGGCTTTTGTCTATAACTGCATCGGTATTCCGCTGGCCGCCGTGGGGCTGTTAAACCCCATGCTGGCCGGCGCCATGATGGCAGCCAGCAGCGTCTGCGTAGTCAGCAACGCGCTGCTGCTCAAACGCTGGCAACCGGAGAGCGCATGAACATAAGCCAGGCCGCCAAGGCCAGTGGGCTGAGCCCCAGAATGATTCGCCACTATGAAAATATCGGCCTGCTGCAGGCGCCGGCGCGCAGCGATGCCGGTTATCGTCAATACAATGAACGCGAGCTGCATACACTGCGCTTTATTCACAGCGCCCGTCAGCTGGGCTTCAGTATGGACGACACCGCACAATTGCTGGCCCTATGGCAGGATCGCTCGCGCAGCAGCGCCGAGGTCAAGGCGTTGGCCGAGCATCACCTGCAGGCGCTGGAGCAGAAAATTGCAGAGCTGCAGGCGATGCACGATACGCTGGCGGATCTGGCACGCTGCTGTCAGGGTAATGAGCGTCCCGACTGCCCGATCATCAATTCACTGGCGACTGCATGAGCGAACAACATCCTATGGACCTTAAATCCTTGCGCCACTTTGCCGCGCTGGTGGAGCACCAGGGGTTCATTCGCGCCGGCGAGGCCATCGGCCTCAGTCAGCCTGCACTCAGCCGCAGCATCCAGACCCTGGAACACCGCCTGGGCTGCGCGCTGATCGTGCGCGGTGGCAAGGGAGTGGAACTGACGCCGCAGGGGCAGCTGGTTTTGGCGCACGCCAAACGGCTGTTGGCCGGCAGTACGGCGCTGAAAAATGCCTTGCGCCAATTCAATGATCTGGAAGACGGCGAACTGTTGATCGGTGCCGGTCCCTTCCCCGCCGCTGATCTGCTGCCCCGCGTGCTGGGCGCGTTCAACCGGCGTTATCCCGGCGTGCGGGTGCGCCTGGACATTCAACATTGGGATGCCCTGCGGCGGCAATTGCTGGGCGAGGAACTGGAGCTTTTTGTGGCGGACATTCGTGAGCTGGAGGGTGATCCCCTGCTCCAGGTGCAACCGCTGCAGCAAGAGCCAAGCCTGCTGTTTTGCCGGCCCGGCCACCCGCTGTGCAGCGAGGCTGTACTAACCCGCGAGCGCCTGGCCGCCTACCCGCTGGCCAGCTTCCGCTTGCCTGGCAGTATCGAACAGATACTGCGGCGCACCCTACCCCGCGCGGAACCGATGATCAGCCTGGAGTGCGACAACCTGGATGTGCTCAAGCGCCTGGTCATGCAGTGTGACGCCCTGAGTATTGCCAGCCGCAGCACTCTGGCCAGCGAGCTGGCCGCCGGACAACTGGTGTTGCTGGATTGGCCGGCGCTGATGCCCGGCACCAGCTTTGGCCTGGTCACCCGCCTGCACCGACCGCTATCACCGGCGGCCACCGCGTTTATCGAAATACTGCAGGCCGCCGCCAGTGGCGCAGACGAGCAAGGCGTCAGATAAGGTTGAACAGGCTCAGGCCACTGACCTTGACGAAGCTTTGCTGTGCAGCCTCCAGTACCACTGTCTGCAACGACAGGCGGCTCAACGCCTCGGCATAATCGAGGTCTTCCAGCTCGGAGGTGACGCTGGTGTTGATCAGCGACAACTCGTCGTTCTGCACCTGGGTAGAGTCGATCACGTTCATCCGCGCGCCAATGGTGGTCTGCACCTGCAGCACGCTGTTCATCGCGTTGTCGAGGTTGTCCAGGGTGACTGCAATCACATCGCGCCGGTGCAGCTTGTCTTCGGTACTGTCGGTACTGGTTTCCAGTGTGCTACGCAGGTTGGCGATGGTCGCCAGCACACCTCGGGTTTCACGCTTGTCGCTGGCCGGGTCGCTGTCGCCGGTAGCGATGGTAAAGCGGTCGCCCGCCGCCAGCTGACCATCCAGAGTGACCGCCACCCCGGCATAGCGAATGTCGTAACCGCCCTCATCGTTCTCCTCCAGTGCGCCGGTCACCGGTGGTACCAGAGGGTTGCCGGCGCTGTCGACGACTTCATAGCTGGCGGCGTTAGCGCCGATCACGATGCCAACGCTGCCTTGCGGGTAGAAACTGTCGTCGTAGGTGTTCTTGTTCTCCACCACGCCGAGCGAAATGCGTCCGCTACCGGTGTTGGCGGCATCGGCACTGGTCAGCACGCGGTTGACGTTGGCGACGTTGACGAACAGCTCCTTGCCGTTGTCGTTCAGCGCCACAGTCTTGGAACCGGCAATCTGAACCGAGCGCTGGCCCTCATCGCCTTGATAGCTGTAACTGCCATCGGGGTTCTTGACGAACGGGGCCTGGTTGCTCTGATAACCACCAAACAGATATTCGCCGCGGGCGTTGCGACTGTTGAACAGATCCAGCAACTCTTCTTCCCGTTGCCCCAACTCGGTCGCCAGTGCCTGACGGTCTTCGTTGGTTAAACCGCCGCCACCGGCCTCCAGCGCAATCTCACGCACGCGCTGCAGCGCGTTGTTGACCGAATTGAGGATGGCCTCCTCCTGCGCCAGGCTGTTGTTCGCAGCCGTCATGTTGTTGCTGTACTGCTCGAGTTTGTTCGACTCCTGACTCAGCTGCAGCAGACGCACCGTGGCCACCGGATCGTCGGCTGGCGACAGGATGCGCTTGCCGGAGCTGATCTGTTCCTGGGTACGCGAGGCATTGGCGTAGTTATCCTGAATGCCCCGCACGCCGCTGTTGAACTGCTGAATGGTGGAAATTCGCATCGTTCTTTACCCGTTAGCGAATACTGCTGATCAATGTATCGAACAAAGTGCGCGCGACTTGAATGACCTGAGCCGAGGCATTGTAGTACTGCTCGAACTTGATCAGGTTGGCGGCCTCTTCATCAAGGCTCACCGCCGAAACCGAATCGCGATTGTTGGTCGCCTGTTGCAGCACCGCCGCACTGGACTCGGCGTCGGTACGTGCTTGCGCGGTATAGGTCGCCACTCGCTGCACCAGATCACCGTAGCCATCAACGAAAGAGAAACCATCGGCACCATTGGCCTGCCCCAGCACCTTGGCAGTCTGCAGCTCGGACATCACCAGTGCGTTGCGGTTATCCGCCACGCCCTCATTGAAGTTCAGCGTAAAGGTGTCGCCATCCTTGGGCGTGCCGGTCATGCTCATGCTGAAAGTATAGCCACCGACGCTTACCTCTACGGCGTTGGTCTGCCCGGCACTGATCACCAGTGGCGATGGGTTCAGGGTGCCGCTGGAACTGGTCAGCTCGCCGGTGGCGGCGTCGTAGGTCAGATCAATCGGCAGCAGCGTCTGCAATGCCGCCGGGTCTATCGGCGCCGGGCCGCTGCTCAGGGTCGGCTGCGACAGGCTGCCGGTGCCGCGGTTATCCAGACTGGCGTCGGCACTGGCCGGTGCGGCAAACGCCAGCTCCTGCGGCTCCTGCATGACCACTTCAATGCCGGCCGCCGCATAGCGGGTCGGCGACAGCAAAAAGCGGTCGCCGGAGGTGATGCTGCCGGAGTCCAGCTCAATGGTGAAGCCATCCAGTTCCGGCGGCGGCACACTGCTCAGGTCATAAGGACCGCTGACCTTGTCATCCGAGGTACGGCGCACGGTGAATTGCGTGGCGCTAGAAAATACCACTTCATAATCCGAGGTGCTGAGCTGCGAAGTATCGCTGATCAGCACATCGAGCTTGGCGTTGGGGTCAGTGTTGTTGGCCCGCGCCCGGCTGCGGCCCTCGACCAGCGCCTCGCTGTTGATGTCGTTGAACAGCAGCGAGCCGGCGTTGCCGTTCAGGTCCAGGCCCTGGCCCTGCTGCTGGTTGAATTGATCGGCAATGGCCAGCGACAGTCGGCCCACGGCATTCAAAGCCTGGTCCAGCACATCGTCGCGGTAGCGCAGCAGACCGCCGAGTTCACCGCCGCTGATTAGGGAGGTGATGTCCTGGGTAGAGCCACCGCTTTTCAGCACGATATCAACCCGCGACGGATCAGAGGCACCCGTGGCGACCGCCAGGGTCGAGGCCTGATTGCCGACTACCAGCGGCTGCCCCGAGCCCACAAACACGTTGATCTGGTTGTCGTCCTGCGGCACCACCGTGATGCCCACCAGCTCCGCCAGCTGGCGCACGGCTTCGTCCCGCGCATCCAGCAGGTCGTTGGGTTGTGCACCATTGGCGGCGGCCTTGGCAATGCTATCGTTGTACTGCGCCACCGAGGTGGCCAGGCGACTGGCCTGATCGGTCAAGGTGCTCATCTGCTGACCGATGAACTGGTTCTGCGCGGTCAGGCTGGACTGCACGGTGTTGAAGCGCGACGCCAGCCCCTCCGCCTCGGATAGAAAGAGTTGCCGCGCCGGCAGGTTCGATGGATCTTCAATCGCGGTCTGCAGTGCATCAAAGTAGTTTTGCAGGCCAGGCGTGATGCCGGTAGCCGTGCTGGAGACCAGCGTATTGAGCTGTTCCATCTGCGACTGAAAGGCGTTGACCTCGGCATTCGCCGACGTGCTGGTACGCACCTGGTTGGTCAGAAACTGGTTGTAGATGCGCTCGACATCCACCACCTTGCTGCCATTACCCAGGTAACCGGCACCGGTCAGGGTCGGCACCTGCGCCGCCTGTATGGCGGTCTGCCGGGAGTAACCCGGGGTGTTGACGTTGCTGATGTTCTGACCGGTTACCGACAGTTGGGTCTGCGCCGACTTGAGCCCGCTCAGGCCAATGCCAAAAAGATCCGCCATTATGCCCTGCCCGCGCTGTCAGCCGCCGCTGTGTTGTTGGCCAGCCGGGTATCGGTTTCGCTAATCAGCTTGCGGGCGATCTGCGATACCTTGTTCGCGTACTGCGGGTCGGTGGCATAACCGGCCTGCTGCAGCTCACGGAAGAAGGAGTCGGGGTTGGCGGTGCTGCTCAACGCCTGCTGATAGCGACCATTGGTTTCCAGGAAGCTGACATAATCCTCGAAGCTCTGCTCCCAGGAGTCGTAGCTGCGGAAGGAGGCCCGCTCCTTACCCTGCACGCCATTGCGATATTCGGTGGTCATCACGTTGGCCGAATCACCCTGCCAGCCGCCATGCGACTTGATGCCAAAGAGGTTGTAACTGCTGGAACCGTCAGACTCCTTGATCACTGACTTGCCCCAGCCGGTTTCCAGCGCTGCCTGGGCGACCAAATAGTGCGGGTCTACGCCGAGGCGCGCAGCAGCCTTCTCCGCCATCGGCAGCATGGTTTCGACGAACTCATCGGCGTTGGCAAAACGGGTGCGACCGGTGGTTTCAGCGCCCAGGGTCTGGGCAGTGGTACCCGCGGCCGCAGTCCGCGCGGCAGCCTGCAAGGCGCGCAGCGGCTGCCAATTGTCGGCTACGCTGCCACTGTCCGTGGTCTGCAGATTACCGCCCTGCTGCTGGGCGTGCTTCTGCGCCCAGGCGCTGTAGTTGGACGAAATAGCCAGGCGGCGGCGCGCCAGCAAGGCAGACTGATCCACGCCGCTGACCGCTTCAGCCTGGCTGGCAGCGCTGGTGGCAACCGGCGTACTGCCCTGCGGCGAGAGCTGCCGCATCAGAGTGTCCGTCAGACCCAGGCCCTTGCTTTCCGCCAGATGGATCGACAGCTGATTGTCGTACATATCCTGGTAGTGCCGGGTCTGCGGCGTGTTCAGCGGGTTGCCTTCGGCAAATACCGCGTTGGCGTTACGCATGCTCTTGACCATCATGTTCACGAACAACGACTCGAACTGCTCGGCCACCTTGCGGATATTCTCCGGGCTATTGGCCTTGGCACCCGACTTCAGCTGACTGACGCTGTTCAGGTCGGTGTAGTTGAGACTGCTGTTACTGATGCTCATGCTGGCCTCCCGACTCAGATGATGACCAGATCGGCGTTCAGGGCGCCGGACTGCTTGAGTGCTTCGAGAATGGCCATCAGGTCACCGGGCGCTGCGCCCACCTGATTGACCGCGCGAACAATTTCATCCAGCGACACGCCCGGATTGAACACGAACATGCGGCTGTCGCCCTGATCGATGTTGATCTGCGAGCTGGGCGCGACCACAGTCTGGCCGCCGGACAGCACGCCATCGGGCTGACTGACATTGATGTTCTCGCTGATGGTCACCGTCAGGTTGCCGTGGGTCACAGCGGCCGGCTGCACCCGCACATCCTGACCGATCACGATGGTGCCGGTACGCGAGTTGATGATGACCTTGGCAGCGGCATTGCCCTGCTCGATCTGCAGGTTCTCGACCATCGCCAGGTAATCGACACGCTGATTGGGGTCGATCGGAGCTCGTATGCGAATACTGCCGCCATCCAGCGCCTGAGCCACGCCCGGGCCAAAGGTATTGTTCACCTGATCCACCACACGCTTGGCGGTGGTGAAATCGGGCCGGTGCAGGTTAAAGGTCAGGTGATCACCGGAGGCAAAGGGGCTGGCGACCGAGCGCTCTACCGTGGCGCCATTGGGAATCCGGCCGGCGCTGGGAATATTAACCGTAATACGCGAGCCATCCGCGCCCTCGGCACCAAAACCACCGACCACCAGATTGCCCTGGGCAATGGCATAGACCTGACCGTCGATCCCCTTGAGGGGAGTCATCAACAGGCTGCCGCCGCGCAGGCTTTTGGCATTACCGATTGAAGAGACGGTAATGTCAATGCTCTGCCCTGGCCGTGCAAAGGGCGGCAGATCGGCATGAATCGCTACCGCCGCCACGTTCTTCATCTGAATGCGGGTACCCGGCGGCACGGTAATGCCGAACTGCGCCAACATGTTATTGAAGGTCTGCACAGTAAAGGGTGTCTGGCTGGTCTGATCACCCGAACCGTCCAGGCCAACGACCAAGCCGTAGCCGATCAACTGGTTACTACGAACCCCGGCAATACTGCCGATATCCTTCAGGCGATCAGCCAAAGCCAATGGGCTGGCCAATAGCAGACATAGGCAGAGCGAAAAAAGGCGCATCTTGTCTCTCCTGTCAGAACGGCCACAGCGGGCTGAGGAAGAACTGGTTCAACCAACCCGGTTGGCTGGCATTGGCAAAGGCGCCGGTACCGGAATAGGTAATGCGGGCGTCGGCCACGCGGGTCGAGAGCACGGTATTGTCCGGCCCAATATCGTCCGAGCGCACCAGGCCCGAGATGCGAATCAGCTCGTCGCCCTGGTTCAGGGTGATCCACTTCTCGCCACGGACCGCCAGAATGCCGTTTGGCAAGACTTCCGCCACGGTGACGGTAATCGAGCCGGTCAGGCTGTTGCTCTGGTTAGCGTCGGCCGAACCATCAAACTCACGCTCGCCAGACAAGCTCACGCCCAGATCCAGGCCTTTGAAGCCAACCGCATTACCCAGCAGGGTCGGGTTGGCAATAGAAGCGCTACTGTCCTTGTCGATCTCATTCTCAGCGGTTTTCTGCGCAGCGGTCCGCTCGCTCAGGGTAATGGTGATGATGTCACCCACCCGGTGCGCCTTGCGGTCGTTGTACAGGCTCATTTCAAACCCGGGCTGATAGATCGCACCGTTGTTCAACTCTTGCGGCAACGGCGTGCGCGGTAACACAGGTGCATAGGCCGGATCGTCGCGGGTCGGCGGCATCTGCACGCAACCCACCAGACTTGCCAAGCCGAAAAGCACCAATGCATTACGCAACATGTTCATTGCGACTCACTCCCGTCAGAGGTTCTGACTGATGTATTGCAGCATCTGGTCTGCGGTGGAAATAACCTTGGAGTTCATCTCGTAGGCGCGCTGGGTGGTGATCATATTCACCAGTTCCTCAACGACGCTGACGTTGGAGTTCTCAAGGGTGTTCTGCAACACCGTGCCCAGGCCGTTTTCACCGGGGTTGCCGGTCTGCGGCGCGCCACTGGCGGCGGTCTCGAGGAACAGGTTGTTACCGATCGATTGCAAGCCAGCCGGGTTGATGAAGTCGGCGGTCTGGATGTTGCCGATCTGCTGCACCGCCGGATCGCCAAACACCGAGATAGTGACGGTGCCGTCTTCACCAATGGTCAGGTTCTGCACGTCGTCGGGCAGTACAATGCCGGGCTCCAGCGGGAAACCATTGGAGGTGACGATCTGACCGTCCGCGTCCAGATGAAAACTACCGTCGCGGGTATAACCCAGGTTGCCATCGGGCATCAGGATCTGGAAAAAGCCGCGGCCGTTCACCGCCATATCCAACGGCTGTTCGGTGGTCTGCAGGGTGCCTTCGGTGAAGATCTTCTGCGTACCCACTACCCGCACACCGGTACCCAGCTGCAAGCCGGACGGTAGCTGGGTGTCCTGGGTGCTCTGGCCGCCGGGCTGGCGCTTGACCTGATACAGCAGGTCTTCAAACTCCGGGCGATCACGCTTGAAGCCGGTGGTCGACACGTTGGCCAGGTTGTTGGAGATGGTGGTGAGCATGGTGTCCTGTGCGGACAAACCGGTTTTGCTGACCCAAAGTGCTGCGAGCATGCTGTGTCTCCTCGCGTGTCAGTTAACTGACACTGCTGTTAAACGTTAACTGATCTGCAGGACGCGATCGGACGCCTGTGCGTTTTCATCGGCGGTGCGCATCATTTTCACGTGCAACTCGAACTGCCGTGCCAGTGCCAACATGGAGGTCATTTCTTCCACCGCATTGACGTTACTGCCTTCCAGAAAGCCGGTAGCCACTTGCACTGCGCCATCGGCGGGCTGCTCCAGCCCGTCGGCACGCATCAGGCCATCTTCGGCCTTACGCATGCTGGCAGGATCGGGATTGACCAACTTGATACGGTCGACTTCCGCCATCACTGTCGGCGCCTCGCCCAACGCGCGGATACTGATGGTGCCGTCGGAGCCAATTTCGATCTTTTCTGCGGGCGGAATGGCAATCGGGCCGCCATTACCCAGCACCGGCAAATCGCCAGCGGTACGCAGGATGCCGAATACATCAACCTTGAGGTTGCCGGCGCGGGTATAGGCTTCGGTGCCATCGGGTGCCTGCACCGCGATCCAGCCTTCGCCCTGCACCGCCACATCCAGCTCACGCCCGGTTTCCTGCATGCTGCCGGCAGAAAAATCGGTGCCGGGGCGCTCGGTCATGGCGTAGGCGCGCGTGGCAAAGCCATCGCCGAATACCGGCATGGAGCGCGCCTGCTCGAAGTCCTTGCGGAACCCCGTGGTGGTCAGGTTTGCCAGATTGTTGGCGTGCGAGCGTTGCGCCAAGGCGTTCTGGCTCGCACCCGTCATGGATATGTACAAGGATTTGTCCATGCCCTACTCCCGCATCAACTTACGCGACAAGTAATTGCCGCTTTTGCTCTTGATACAGAAGATAAAGCACGGATCATGCCATCACTAGATAAAACAAATTTATTGCTTTATCTTCAATGACTTGGAAATAGACGCCAATAAAAAAGCGGCAATACCGGCAAGCTTTATTGCCGGTATTGCCGCCAGTTTCGCCGCTGAGAGATCAGCCGCTGACTTATCTCAGATTGATGATCGCCTGGGTTACCGCGTCTTCGGTCTGGATAGTCTTGGCGTTAGCCTGGTAGTTGCGCTGCGCCACAATCAGGTTGATCAGCTGCTCAGAGATATCCACGTTGGACTCCTCCAGCGCGCCGGACTGGATACCACCCAAGGTGCCGGTAGCAGGCGCCCCAATCACCGGTTCACCCGACGCGAACGACTGCGCCCAGGAGGTATTGCCCAGCGGGGTCAGGCCTTGCTGGTTGGCAAAGGTCGCCAACACTACCTGGCCCTGCACGCGGGTCTGACCGTTGGTGTAGCGCGCGACCAGCAGACCGGACTCATCAATCTCAAGACCGGCCAGCTCACCGGTGGTGAAACCGTCCTGGGTTACCGAGGTCACGGCAAAGCTGGAAGCGTACTGCGAAGAGCCTGCCAGGTTGATGGTCAGGTTGGCTACCGGTGATTCGGCACCCGTCGGCTGACCTTCGCTATCCAGCGGTACCCAACCGGTCACCGCATAGGGTTGCGCCGTGGTCAGCTCACCCACGCTATTGAAGTCCACGTCATAGCGCGTGGTAGTGGTGGGATCAAAGGCCGGGTCGGATGCTTCCACACCGCTCTGCACGTCACGCCCATCAATCAGTACATACATGTCCCAACTGTTGGCGTCGTTCTTGACGAAGTACTTGGTCAAGACGTGGGAGTTACCCAAGCTGTCGTAAACATTGACCGAAGTAGAGCTGTTATAAGAAGCCGAGTTGGTCGGGTCAAAGGTAGAGCGCCCTGCAGCCAGACCCGCCGCCTGTGCGGTAGCGATCTCCGCCGCAGTCGGGTTGGCCGGATCAGCCGCACCGGCAATCGAGGTAGCGTAGGCGGCGTCGTATTGCTGGGTGAACAGCGTCGGCCGGGTCTGGGTTGAATTCAGGTTCAGCGTTGAGGTAATGCCGCTGGTAGCATTCGGATCAGCCGAGCGGGTATCCACTCGCAGGTCAGTCTGAATACCCTGATTGATCAGGCCCGACACCGAGTTCACACCAAAGCCCTGCAGGCGCTCACCGGCGTTGTTGACGATGTTGCCCGCACTGTCGGTACCGAAGTAACCGGCGCGGGTGTAGCTGATAGCGCCATCCTTGCTGGTGACGAAGAAGCCGTTGCCGTTGATCGCCAGGTCCAGACTGTTTTCCGTAAAGCTGATATTGCCCTGGGTAAACAGCTGCGCCGAATCGGCCAGCGCTACACCACTGCCCTGGGCGTTGCTGCCGGAGCCCAGAACCGATGCCGCATAGACGTCGGCAAACTCGGCACGTGAGCTTTTGAAGCCCACGGTGCCGGCGTTGGCAATGTTGTTACCGGTGATATTCAGATCGGATGCTGCCGCCCGGATACCACTCAAACCGATATTGAAAGCCATGGTGTTTCTCCTTACTCAGTCAGTGTCGGACGACTGTTATTTGATTGCATATACGTTGGACAGGCTGATACTGCCCAGCCCAGCCACGTTGAGCAGCAGCTCGCCGTTGTCACCAGCACCCAGCGAAACGCTGTCCACATTGGCCGGCAACAGGGTTGCCAGTTGCTTGCTGGTGCCATCAATGGCGGCGGTCGCTTCAAAGGTGTAGGCGCCGGGCGGCAAGATATTGCCGCTGGAGTCCTGCCCATCCCAGGTAAAGTCGTGCATGCCGGCTTCCAGGCTGCCCATGTTGATGGTGTCGACCAGGCTGCCGGAGCTATCGAGCACCTTCACGGTGACTGCACCGCTATTTTTGGGCAACGCAAACTGACCCTCCAGACCGTTGGCGGTATCCACCATCGCCTGATCGGATGGCACTATGACAGTGCGACCCACCATGGAGGACGCCTGCAGCGCCTGAGAAGACTGATAGCCGCTGAGCAATGCCTCCATCGAGGTGTTCATGTTTTCGATGCCCTCAACGGTGCTGAACTGTGCCAACTGGGCGATGAACTCGCCATTCTCCTGCGGCGACAGCGGGTCCTGGTTATTCATTTGCGCGACCAGCAGCTCCAGAAACTGATCCTTGCCCAGCTCATCATTCTTGGGCTGACGCTCGGAATCGAGCTGATACTGGTCCAGTACGCTGTTGCCCACTGCCACATTATTGCTGACACTCATGGTCTATAGATCTCCGATCACTGGCCCAAGGTAAGGACGCGTTGCAACATGGTCTTGGCGGTATTCATGACTTCCACGTTGGTCTGATAAGAACGCGACGCAGACATCATGTTGGCCATTTCTTCCACCACGTTGACGTTGGGATAAAACACATAACCTTCTTCGTTCGCCATCGGGTGATCCGGCTCATAGCGCGGCTCGAGCTCGGCATCTGATTCCACCACGCCCAGCACCTGCACACCCTCGCCCGCCTGCTGCTCATCGCTGAACAGTGAAGCTCCATTGCCCTGCTGGGCACTGAAAATGGTGGCAAAAACCGGATTGCGTGCGCGGTAGGTCTGATCAATGCTGCTGGAGACCGTCTCGGCGTTGGCAATATTGCTGGCGACCGTATTCAGGCGCAGCGACTGTGCGCTCATGCCGGAACCGGCGATGTCGAAAACCTTATCGAGTGACATGCGCTACTCTCCCCGCAGGGCCGTCATCAGCCCTTTGAATTTGCTATTGAGGAAGGTGAAACTGGCCTGAAAGTCGATGGCATTTTCCGCGTAGGCGGCCTTCTCGGCCTCAGGATCTACGGTATTGCCGTCAAGCGAGGGCTGCAGTGGGTTACGAAAGCGCAGGCCAGCCACCTGGTCAATCAGGCTCTCGGCAGCAATGTGGCCATCATCGGTCTGCGCCACAGCGACCGCCTGGCTACCGCCGGTCTGCTGGGCAGCCAGCACAGCGCTGAAGTCCAGATCCCGCGCTTTGTAGTTGGGGGTTTCCGCATTGGCGAGATTGTTGGCCAGCACCTCAGCCCGCTGAGAGCGGAACTTGAGCGCTTGCTCGTGCAATCCCAGTGCGTTTTCGAAACTCAAACTCATGGCAACCTTCCTCGTTCTGGCGCTGTGGCCAAAAGACCTTTCTGCCAACAACAAAGCAAAGGGCATGCCAAAAAACAAATCCCATAAAATACATAGAGTTAGGAATCAAGTACGGGGTAAAGCGGCAAAGCGTTACCGGCAGGCGGCAAGCGGCAGTGCCAACATCAGGGGTAAGCGGCAAGAATTTTGCCGCCCACTGGGGAGCGGCAAAGGGAGAGGAAAAGCGGGAGAAGAATCAGCGAGCCTGGTACACGATACCTGGATTGCACTGCACCATCTGATAGAGTTCCGGCAAGCCGTTCAGGGCCTCGGAGGCGCCCAGCATCAGATAGCCGCCCGGCTTGAGGGTGCCATGAATACGCCGCAGGATGTCCTTCTTGACGTCAGCAGAGAAGTAAATCAGCACATTACGGCAGAACACGATGTCGAATTTGCCCAGCATCGAATAGCTGTCGAGCAGATTCATCGCGCGAAACTCGACCCGGTTACGCAGTGGCGGCTTCACCGCCCAGCGACCTGGCGCCAACTGATCAAAGTAACGCGCCAGACGATCCTGTGACAGGCCGCGGGCCACCGACAGGCTGTCGTATTCGGCACTCTTGGCGGCGTTCAAAATACCACCCGACAGATCCGTCGCCACAATTTGCGCCCCGCCACGCAACTGCCCAAGGTTGCTGCGCTCAAACTCGTCAATCGACATGCTCAGCGAATACGGCTCCTGACCCGACGAGCAAGCCGCTGACCAGATACGCAGACGCTGGCCTGGATTGTTCTTGATGAACTCCGGAATCAGTTTCTTCTTCAGCACTTCGAACGGATAAACATCGCGAAACCAGAGGGTCTCGTTAGTGGTCATCGCGTCGATCACCGACTCACGCAAACCACCGCGCGGCTGCGCCTGGATACGTTTGACCAGTTCGCCCAGGCTGCCGATCTTCTCCTGCTCCAGCAGACGGTTCAATCGGCTGGACACCAGATACTGTTTGTTGTCACCCAGTACAATGCCGCAGGCTTTTTCCAAAAACTCGCGAAATACCTGAAAGTCCTGATTTGCCAAAGTCACTCGGGCCGCCTTGCGTTGTGTGAATTCAGTGTTGGGTTCCTCACCGTCCGCTACTCGGCCTGATCGCGCACGGCGTGCAGACGATCAATAACCCGCTGCGCCAGGTCATCGGGCTTGAACTTGGCAAGAAAGTCGTCAGCACCCACTTTCTTGACCATCGCCTGGTTGAATACACCCGAGAGCGAGGTATGCAACATCACGTGCAGATCTTTCAGCCGTGGATCGTTGCGTATCTCTGCGGTCAGCGTATAGCCATCCATTTCGGGCATTTCAATGTCCGAGACCATCATCAGCAAGGTCTTGCTGACATCCTCACCCTGTTCAGCCTGCAACTTGAGCCAGTCCAGCGCCTGCCTGCCATCATTGAGGGTAATGATCTCGACCCCCACTTCCTGCAGACAGCGCGACACCTGCTTGCGCGCAATCGACGAGTCATCAACGATGAGTACCCGGCGAGACACCGCCTCGGCGTTGGTTTCCTGGTTGATAACGCCCTCGGAAATCTTCTCGTTGGTCGGCACGACCTCGGCCAGCACCTTCTCGACGTCGATAATCTCCACCATCTGATTGTCGACCCGCGTCACCGCGGTGAGGTAGTGATCGCGACCGGTACCCTTTGGCGGCGGATGAATCTCGGACCAGTTCATGTTGACGATGCGCTCAACCGAGCGCACCAGAAAACCCTGAACCTTGTAGTTGTACTCAGTGATGATAACGAAAGCGGTATCCAGATTATCCAGCCCTGGCCCGCCCGTTGCGCGATTGAGATCAAGAATCGGCAGAGTGCCACCACGAATGTGCGCCACACCGCGAACCACTGGATGCAGCTTCGGCATCGTGGTCAGGCGGGGGCACTGCAGCACCTCTTTCACCTTGAACACGTTGATCCCGTATAGCTGATTGCCTGCCAGCCTGAACAGCAGCAGCTCCAACCGATTCTGACCAACCAGCTGTGTCCGCTGATTGACTGAATCCATTACACCAGCCATGGGCAGCTCCTTCTCGTCTTGAGCTCAATGCGGCATGTTTCCTGCAGCAATGGCCTTGAGGCTATTGGACTGACAGTAAAATGACACGCACCGACCATTTGTTATAAAGGTAATTGTATGCGTTTTATCACCGGGTGCGCGGCATTGGCGATATTTTTTTCCACGTCAGCGCTCGCCAACCCGCTCATTGACCAGCTTATCGGCGCGACCAATGGGTTTCTTGAGCAGGAAGTCGAGGAACATATTGCACGCAGTGGTCTGCCGGCGCGCTACGAAATCAAGCTCAACCGGCTCGACGCCAGGCTGCGCCTGCCTGTGTGCCCGGAAGATCAACTCAGCGCCGAGCTGGAAAGCCCCGACATCCCGGTTGGCAGGGTTACCGTCCGCCTGACCTGTAACAGCAGCTCTCCCTGGCGTCTTTTTGTGCCCGGCCAGGTCAGCCTGTACCAACAGGTGCTGGTCAGTGCCCGTCCGCTGGCGCGCAACAGTCTACTCAGCGCAACCGACCTGACCCTCAAGGAGCGCGACACCAGCCTGCTGCGCGACAAATATCTGGTTGATCCGCAGCAGGCGATTGGCATGCGCCTGACCCGACCGGTGCCACCGGATACCATCATCACCTTTGCCGTGGTAGAACAAAACGAGGTGGTGCAACGTGGCGACAAGGTAGTCATCAGCGCCAGCAACAGCAATGTATCGGTGAAAATGCCCGGCGAGGCATTGGAAAGCGGTACGCTGGGAGCACAGATCCGAGTGCGCAACACGCGCTCGAACCGTGAGATAAAGGCCCGTGTCAGCGGGCCGGGACAGGTCAGGGTAGACATGTGATGAACGGCAAATTATGGGATATACTGCCGACAGAACCGAGCACGCCGTACTGTGATGCTCTTCACACTTATTTTCCCTAAAGTTTTCAGCCTCGCGGCCGTTAAAGCGGTTAGAGAAGATTTTACAGTTTGAGGAATTCATCATGGTCATCGACTTCAACTCGCCGAATGGTCCTAACGGAGCCGGCCGCAGCAACCAGACCAGCAGCACGTCTGGCAAGCGTGACGCAACGCTCGACAACGCCGAGAAAGCTACTCCCGGTGCTACTCAGGAAGCCACAAGCGAGCGCTCATCGGTCAGCCTCAGCCAGCAGGCACAACAGCTGCAGGCCATTGAAGAGCGTCTGCGTGAGCTGCCGGAAGTCGATAGCGAGCGTGTTAACCAGATCAAACAGGCCATTGCTGACGGCAGTTATCAGGTCGATAGCAACCGGATTGCAGACAAGCTGCTCAGTTTCGAAAGCTGACCGGCTGTCTGATCCTGGCCAATGCTTGCGGAGGCACCGATGCACGCGTTGAACGATATTCTTCAACAGGCTGACCAGGATTGTGAACGCTACCTTGCACTGACCGAGCGCGAGCGCGAGGCCATAGTGCAGCAAAGTATGGCCGAACTGGAACAACTGCTGCAGGAAAAGCGCCCGCTGATCGAAGCCCTCTCCCGCCACGATCAGAGCATCAAGCACTATTGCAGCCAGCAGCAAATCAGCGCTCAGAGCCTGCAAAGCCATGTTAGCGGCCTGAACGATGAAGCACTCAGCGCCGCCTATCAGCAGTTTCTCGAGCACCTGGAAGCCTGCAAGGCCGCCAATGACCGCAATGCACGGCTGGTTCGACATAGCCAGAACAGCACCTCCAACCTGCTCGACCTGCTGCGCAATCAGGGCGAATCCAGCCAGAACATCTATGACCAACTGGGCAATCGGAGCCGGTCAGGCGTGTCACGTGACCTTACCAAGGTCTGAGGTGATGCCAATCAGCCAGCTTGCTGTATAGTAGTCCGCAAGCCAAAACCAATAATACCGAGAGCCCTAAGTGTCCACCCTATTCTCACAAGAAGCTGGTCCACAGCCCCCTCGCGAAGTCCGCTCCCCGATTGAGATTACCGCGCTACTCAAGACACTGATGCAATCTCGCGACCCCTTGATCATCACCTTTGAAGATCGTACCCAGAAATTCCAGAGTTTTATCGTCAACCTCGATGGCGATCGTGGCGACGTCTGGATTGACGAGATGATTCCGCGCGAAGGCGACCGCTACGCCAGCCAGGGTGAGGCCTACAAGGTGGATGCCTGGCATGAGGGCATTCATATCCGCTGGAGCTGCCCTGGCGCTACTCAGGTGATGCTCGACGACGCACCCGCCTACGCTGCGAAGATGCCGGAAGAACTCATCTATCACCAGAAACGTGGCGCCTTCCGAGCCAGCGTCCGCCGCACCGCCGACATTGCGCTGGAGCTGAACCACCCCGAGCGCCAGCGCAGCCTGAAAGCCTTTCTGATGGACATCTCCGCCACCGGCTGCAAGATTCGACTCGATGGCGATCTGAGCAAGTCGCTGCAACCAGGTGAACTGTTCGAGCCCTGTTATCTGCAGTTACCCGAGACCGGGCGCCTTGAACTGGGCCTGGAAATCCGCCATGCGGCCTTCGTGGAAACCGCAAACGAAACCCACGTTGGCGCGCATTTCCGCCAGCCTTCGCCCCTCGCGCAGCGGCAGATAGACCGCTTCGTCAACCACCTTCAGCGCGAAGCGCGCCGCATCGAAAAAGAAGACCTTTTCTAAGCTACCTGCGAATGCGCCGGACTCACCCGGCGCCAGCGCGCGCCATCAGCTTGCTTGCAGCGAGCATCCTGTGGGCGAGAACGCCGCCCACCTGGCACTGGTAAAAAGACCTTCAGCCCGGACGATGGTCGTCCTGATCGGCATCCGCTGCTGCCACTTCCGCCTCGGACAAGGTCGCTGGCTCCTCTTCCACCACGTCGTCCTGCATCTGGTCAGCTACCGCCTGTTCATCGACCCGAGGATCAATCGCAGCTGCCAACGGTGAGCTGGCGAGGTTACCGGCGGCCGGCATGAAGTGCAGCGGCGCTTCCTCAACCAGGTGCTCGCCGGTCACTGCGCCAGCGCGGACGCGGAATACCAGCACCAGCGAGCAGCAGGCCATGAAGACATACAACATGTCGGCGCCCCAGAGTTTCATCATCGCCGAGCTCGCCAAAGGGCCAACACTGGCGCCCAGGCCAAAGGTCACCAGCAGCATGGCCGACAGCGGCACCCGGTCATCCGGCTCAACGTGGACATTGGCCAAGGCGACCGCCAACGGGTAAAGGGTAAACACCAGCAACCCGAACAGAGAGGTAAGCACCATCAGCGCCATGCCCGGCAGCAGGTCCAGCGCAATCAGCACAGACACGCCGGTCAGCACAATCGCATTGAGTTGAATCAGATGACTACGGTCAAGCCGGTCCGACAACCAACCCGCCGGCCACTGCGCCATCAAGCCGGCGCAGATGGTCACTGCCATGAAAATACCGATCTGTGAGGTCGTCAGGCCGGCGGTCTTGGCAAACACCGGCGCCATACCGTAAAACGCGCCCAGCATCAGACCGGCCACCGCGATGGTGGTCAAGGCCTGAGGGATACGCTCAACGAAGAGTTTGACCTTGAGCGGCGCCGGGTGCAGTGGCGCCGGGTGAATCTGCTTGGTGACGGCAACCGGCACCAGGCACAGTGAAAAGCACATGGCGACAAACAGCAGATGCTCTATCTGCAGGGTCGGCATCACGGTAAACACCACCTGACCGAGCACCAATCCGAGGAAGGTCACGACCATGTAGCTGGCAAAGACCATGCCGCGCTGATGGGACTCGGCGCGCTCATTCAGCCAGCTCTCCAGCACCATGTACTGACACATCATGGCCATGCCCGTGAGCACCCGCAGCGCCAGCCAGATGGAGACATTATCGGTCAACGCATGCCCCAGCACTGACGCAGTTACCACTCCCGCGCTGGCGACGAAGGCACGAATATGGCCAACCCGCGCAATCATCCGGTGCCCGATCGACGCTCCCATGACCAAACCTACGTAGTACCCCGTCATCAGCACACCGATCCAGATTTCACTCACCTCCTTCGCGGCCAGGTACAAGCCCAGATAGGTACCCAGCAAACCGCTGCCAAGCAGCATCAGCAGAGTCGCAAAATAGAGTGAAGAAAAAGCCATCAGTGCCTGAGACATCAATACTCCTGCGTATTACAGCGTTGAATAACGCTTGAATGATAGATATAGCAGCTATCGCCCGATTGGGCCTGCCAACCACTTTATGCCTGACGTTCGCGGCGCGCTGGGCGGCACAGAAAAACCGGCCGGGTGACAAGTTGCCCGGTTGACCGGAGGCGTGGGGGCAAGTTCCGCTTCCAGAGTAGCCGCGTCTGTCCCAGCACCGTCAGCCTAACGCGCCAGCGTTACACTGTGCCGACAGCTCGCCAGGGCGACGATGCGCGACCGTGGCTACTCGGCAGCGAGTAATTCGATCAGCCGAGCGCGCTCCCAGACACTGAGCAACTCGAGCGGGTCGGTGCCAGCACCAGCCCAGCAGTGCATATCCGCGCTGCGCCCGTCCGTCGCCGTGCAGGCAATGCAGTAGTCCAGCTCGCCCGCCTCCTTGCGCAGACGCAGTCGATAGCCGTCGACCTCGACCGCTACCTCGCCCGAGGTGACGTCACCCCAGGCCCGGGGTGTTTTGCCAATCACCCGCCGCTGCTCCAGCGCGATATCCTTCAACACCTGGTATACCTCGCGCGCCTGCAACGCTGTGGCGCTGCCCGGCAGACTCACGAGCCGACCTGCGCACAGGCCGCCTGCCAGGCCTTGGCGCCACGCTGGGCGCTGCTGCCAGCCCAGAGCGTCTGGATCGGCTGGTCACGCAGCCAGCGTTGGGCCCGTGCGTCATCGGGGGCGACAGCCCAAAGCGCATTGGCCTCATTAAACAGCTGGCGCGCCCAGGCCGTGGCCCCACTCAGCACCACGCGGGAAATCGCCGCCTTGCCGTCGCTTCCTGCCAGCTCGGCGAGCAGCGCCAGTGCGGCCAGCAACTGCTGCAGATAGCTCACAGGCCAGTCGTTACTGCGCCCTTCGCGCAGCAGATACGCCAACAACGCCGCACTGACATAAAGCTCTTCCTGCACTGAAAAAGGGTTGGCGTAAGCGTGCCAGCCATCGCCCGGCAACAGCGCATCGGCACCCAGCACCACGCCATCCAGTTGCAGGCGCGCCGTGGGCAGCTCCGGCATGAAGCTGCCGGGCGCACGGGGAGTAAAGGTTACGCCTTTGGCATTAGCCGCCACGCGCAGGATGCGGAAACCGCCGGGCTCCTGCTCATCCGGCTCGGCACCGTCTGCGCTGCGGCAGGCCACATAAAAGGCGCGGCACTGCTCAAACAGGGGCGCCCAACCCTTGCTGCCCTGCAGCGCCACGCACGTTTCTGTGTGCCACCAACGGCTCTGCAGCTGGCGCGAACTCCGCACGCCCTGCTCGGTCAGGCAGAACGCATACAGGCCGTCGCCCTCGGCTGAGGGGAACTGGGCGCGCAACGCCGCCTGATAGCCGCTGGCAAACGCCCAGGCAGCGCGATCCGCCTGAAAACCGCCCTGTACTGCCAGTTGCAGGGCGGACGCATCAGCAAAGGGCAACTGCTGCCAGCACGCTAACCAAGCATCGGCCGAGTCCATCTCCGGCGTCGCCAGCGGCGCCTGTAAACACCATTCCAACAAGGCAAACTGCATATTGCGGATCCTGCATCCATGGGTGGGTGGCAAGCCAAGGGCGCATCGCACCTCGACCAGCAAGTGTTAAACAGAACGCGGCTTAAATACAGCCTGATAATCGCGATAACCCGCCCGCAACCATTGCTGCACTGCACCCCAAGCCGCGCTGGCCTGAGAAAATGGGCGATTTTGTGATGGACAAGCACCCCGAGAAAATAAGAAAATGCTAACAGTTCGCATTAACATCACGTTCTCCACCTCTATGGTTATTTTCTTCATCGGCACTTTGCTGAGGCACAGATCGCATTGCCCTGCTGCCCCAATGGAGATAACCGCGCTGGCGGATCATTGAAGAAGTTGAACTCATGTCGAAGAAGTCCCGCTCGAAAATCTGGTTCCTGGTGCACAGCTGGCTGGCGTTGCCGGTCTGGTTTTTCGTGCTCATTGTCTGCGTTACCGGCACCCTGGCAACCGTTAGCCAGGAAATCGTCTGGCTGGCTGACCCCGCCGTGCGGGCACCCAAACCCACAGCTGACGCCGAACGCCTGAGCTTTGGCGCCGTACTGCAAAAAATCAATGAAGCGGAGCCCGACATCAAGGTGCAGTCGCTCAGCCAGCCGCACGAGTCGCACTTTGCCATTCGCGCGCGTGTCAGCTACCCCGACGGCAGCTCACCCACGCTCTACGTCAATCCATACACCGGCAACATTCAGGGCGTTAGCCCCACATTCGATTTTCGCCAGTTCACCCGCGCACTGCACGGCTGGTGGCTGGTGCCGTTCACCAACGGCTTCAGCTGGGGCTGGTATCTGGTGTCCTTCCTGGGTTTGCCGATGCTGGTGTCGCTGATCACCGGGCTGGTCGTCTACAAGAAATTCTGGAAAGGCTTTTTTTCGCCGCGCCTGCGCGTACGCCAGGGCGCACGCATCTTCTGGGGTGACTTTCACCGCCTCAGCGGTATCTGGTCGATCTGGTTCATTGCGGTAATTTCCATTACCGGCACCTGGTTCCTGATTCAGGCGCTGCTGTTTGACAACCACATCTCCATTTCAACCGAGGGCGTGCCGCCGGTTATTTCCCGCGAGGACGTGCCGCAGAGCGATGACCTGTACGCGCCATCCCAGTTGAGCACCGATGAGGCGATTGCCCGTGCCATCGACAAGATCCCCACTCTGGAGGCGAGTTCGGTCTTTCTGCCCGGCAACGCCTACAGCTTGTTATTTGTCAGTGGCCGCGGCTGGTATCCCTTGATGAACCAGACCGCAGGCATCAATCCCTATGATGGCGACGTGGAATACACCCGCCTGCTGAGCGATCGCAGTTCGCTTGAGTTCGTTACCGAGTCGATGCGCCCCCTGCATACCGGTGACTTCGGCGGCCTGTGGATCAAGCTGATCTGGTTCTTCTTCGGCCTGGTACTGAGCATGATGGTACTCAGCGGCTTGCTGATCTGGAGCAAGCGCACCGCCATTGCCACCGCCAAGGCACTCAAGAAAAGCAATCAGGCCGGAGCCAGCCAAACGCAGCCACAGCGCACGCTGGGGCAATCAGCCGAGGGTCGTGTATGAAGACCGCAACCAACCCACCTGCACCAAGCACCCTGGGCCGTCTGTGGCAGCGCTGGCGCTTTCACCTGAACATTCTGCTGGTGTTGATTCCGCTAGGCTTCATGCCGCGTTACTTCCAGGATGCCGCGCTGTTTCGCGGTGATACCGGGCTGGGGCAGCGTGAAGCCGGGGTTATCGAGGTGGGCCCCTGGAGCCTGACGCTGGCCGAGCTGCGGGAAGACGGTCCGGTTTCTTCCGGCCCGGCAGGTTACTTCAAGGCCTTTAACGCCGCGCTGTGCGACACCTGCATCGACGAGGTCAAAGCCACCTATTTGCGTATCGGCAAGCCACGCAGCCTGCGGGCAGCTGGCGCCCTGTTCTTCGGCAGCCCCTACCGCATGGGCGCCAGCCTGCCGGTCCCCGCCCGTGCCAAAGCCGATGACCAGCTGTGGGTCACCATGGAAGGCTGGGACGGCAGCATGCACCAAGGCTCTATTCCCCTGGCCCAGGCCTCACCGGCAACCGTTGCCTGGCTGAAACAACGAGGAGACACCGAATGAAAACGCTATCGCGTTTCGGTCTGAGCGGCCTGACTGCCGGGCTACTCATGGCCACAGGCCAGGCGTTCGCGCACAACCCCCTGTGCACCTGCGAGCCGGTCGGCGAGGAAGAGATCCGCTGCACTGGCGGGTTTTCCGATGGCAGCGGCGCGCCCGGGGTAACCCTGGATGTGATCAGCTACAACGAAGAGATCCTGGTGCCCGGCAAGCTCGGCGACGACTCCAGCATGACCTTCGCGCGGCCGGACGACGAGTTCTACATCCTGTTCGATGCCGGCCCCGGCCACGTGGTTGAAGTGGATCACACCGAAGTACCTGGCCCGTGACGGTACAAGTCGTACGCCCGGCCGGCGCCGGCCACGAGTCGCTGTATGTTGCGCTGGTTTGCGCACTGATTCTCGCGTTCGCCGCTGCCATCATTCTCTGGCACCACGAAGCGCCCATCGAGCAAAGCATCGCAGACTACCAGCTCGATGCCCGCCGTGACCTGAGCGCCGCCGAGCAAGGCATCTATGCCGATTTGCGCGTGGTGGCGGAAGAGATCCCCTTCATTCGCGATGAACTTGGCGCGCTGCCCAGCCCGCAGCAGATGGGTGAAGAAGGCTTCCCGCCGTTCATGCACGACATGAGCGCCGAGCAGCGCGGCGGCCATCACTGGGAGCTGATTCAACGCGGTGCTGACAGCGCCTACCTGGGCCAGACGGATGACGCCAGCGTGGCCGGCAGCTTTCTCATGCGCCTGACGGCACCCGAGCAGATCAACCAGGCCGTGTGGCTGCACGCAAAAACCCCGGCTGCGGCTCCCGACAGCTTGAGTGACCAGGCACTGATCGCTGCTGGCTGGAAGCAACTGGCAATCCAGTTTGACGCCGGCGTCACGCGCCACCGCGATCATTGAACGTGGCTTGCGCCGGGCCTTCGCCTTTTTACCTGAAACCTATTTCTGGATGACCATGACACGCAAAGCCGCCACTCCCCGACGCACCTTCCTGCGCCTGGCCCTGCTCAGCCTGATCGCCCTTTTCACCTGCCAGACCACCTACGCCGACAGCGCCAAACCGCTGCGTATCGGCATCACCCTGCACCCTTACTACAGCTACGTGAGCAATATCGTCGGTGACAAGGCCGAAGTAGTGCCCCTGATTCCGGCCGGCTTCAACCCGCACGCCTACGAGCCGCACTCTGAAGACATCAAGCGCATCGGCACCCTGGACGTGATCGTCCTCAACGGCATAGGCCACGACGATTTTGCCGACCGCATGATTGCCGCCAGCGAGAAGCCCGACATCCCGACCATCGAAGCCAATGAAAACGTGCCGCTGCTGGCCGCCACCGGCAACGCCGCGCGGGGCGCCGGCAAGGTGGTCAACCCACATACTTTTCTGTCGATCAGCGCCAGCATCGCGCAGGTCAACAATATCGCCCGCGAACTCGGCAAACTCGATCCCGATAACGCCAGCACCTACATTCGCAACGCCCGTAGCTACGGCCGCACGCTGCGCAAGATGCGCGCTGATGCGCTGGCCAAGCTGTCAGATGCGCCCAACGCCGAGCTGCGCGTCGCCACCATCCACGGCGCCTACGACTACCTGCTGCGCGAGTTTGGACTGGAAGTCACCGCCGTGGTGGAGCCGGCCCACGGTATCGAGCCCAGCCCCAGCCAGCTGAAGAAAACCATCGATCAACTCAAGGAGCTGGACGTTCAGGTGATCTTCTCCGAGATCGACTTTCCCTCGGCGTACGTCGACACCATCCAGCGTGAGTCGGGCGTGAAGCTCTATGCCCTGACGCACATCTCCTACGGCGAATACAGCCCTGAACTCTATCAACAGGGCATGCAGCAGAACCTTGATACTGTGGTACGCGCGATTCAGGAGTCGGCCCAATGAACAGTGCCGGTGCTACGCCATTGAGCGCGCTGCAACCTCAGATCAGCGGCCCCGCCATCGAGTTTGCCGGCGTGTCCCTGAGCCTGGGTAGAACCGAGATTCTGCGCCACATCGACTTGCAGGTGGCCGCGGGTGACATACACGCGCTGGTGGGCCCCAATGGCGGCGGCAAAAGCTCGCTGATCAAGACCCTGCTGGGACAAATGCCGCATCAGGGCGAGCTGCGCCTGCACTGGCCAGAAGCCCCCGGCGTGATTGGCTATGTGCCGCAGGCGTTGGAGTTCGATCGCGGCCTGCCGCTCAGTGTGGAAGATTTCATGGCTGCCATGTGCCAGCGCCGCCCGGCCTTTTTCGGTATCTCCAAGCGCTTTCGCGCAGCCATCGATGAGGCACTCGATCTGGTCGGCATGCAGGGCAAGCGCAAGCGCCGTATGGGCGCACTGTCCGGTGGTGAACGTCAGCGCGTGCTACTCGCCCAGGGCCTGATCCCGACGCCGCAGCTGCTGGTACTGGACGAGCCTATGTCGGCACTGGACGAAGCAGGTATTCAGGTGTTCGAGCGGCTGCTGCAGCACTGGCGCGCCGCCGGCGTGACCGTGCTCTGGATCGAACACGACCTGGCCGCCGTGGGTCGTATGGCCGACCGCGTCAGCGGGCTCAACCGGCAGATTCTGTTCAGCTCGACCCCGCGCGAGGCACTGACGCCAGAGCGTCTGCTCGCGCTGTTCTCGACCCATCCGCGCAGCACCGACCACTCGCCGCAGGGGCAGCCCGCATGAGCTTTGATTACGAACACCTTCGCCTGGGCATTCAGGCCTGGGCCAGCGCCGGCTACCTGCCGGAAATGCTCACCTACGGTTTTGTGGTCAACGCGCTGCTCGCCGGGTTGATGATCGGCCCAGTACTCGGCGGTCTTGGCACCCTGGTCGTGGTCAAGCGCTTCGCTTTCTTTTCCGAGGCGGTCGGCCACGCCGCGCTGACCGGCGTCGCCATCGGCATTCTGCTGGGCGAGCCCTACACCAGCCCCTACGGCAGCCTGTTCGCCTACTGTCTGCTGTTTGGTCTGTTGCTCAACTACCTGCGCAACCGCACCGGCCTTGCGCCGGATACGCTGATCGGCGTGTTCCTCTCGGTCTCCCTGGCCCTCGGCGCCAGCCTGCTGTTGATACTGGCCGGGCGGATCAACATTCACATTCTGGAAAACGTGCTCTTCGGCTCGGTACTCACGGTCAACGGCACCGATCTGGCCGTGCTGGCCGGGGTGGGCTCGCTGGTGGTCTGCCTGGCCATTCCGCTCTATAACCGCATCATGCTGGCCAGCTTCAATCCCCAGCTGGCGGCGGTACGCGGCGTTGCGGTGAAAACCATGGACTACCTGTTCGTGGTACTGGTAACCCTGATCACCGTCGCTGCAGTGAAAGTCATTGGCGCGATTCTGGTGGGTGCGCTGCTGGTGATTCCGGCGGCGGCGGCGCGGCTGGTGGGGCAATCGCTGCGCGGCTTTTTCTGGTACTCGGTACTCATCGCGACGCTCAGCACCCTGGCCGGCATTCTGCTGCCGATCATGATTGACCTGCCGATCCCCTCCGGCGCGGCCATCATTCTGGTCGCTGGCCTGTTCTTCGCCCTCGCCGCTATCGCCCGCGGCACCCTCCCGCAGTTGAAAGGAAATATCGGATGAGCTACTCCCCTCGCCTGCTGACAGCGCTGCTGACGGCCCTGCTGGTCGGCAGCAACATCCCCGTTCTGGCCCAAGCGGCCGACGATAGCGCCTCGCCAGCGGCCCAGGTACAGCTACTGGCCGCGCTACCCATTACCTACGGCCTGACCGCCATGCTGATTGAGGGCAGTAGTGTGCAGCTGGTACGTGCGGCCCCGGCCAATCTGCCCGGCAGCCGTCAGCCGTCCTACTTTGCTGGCCGCGGCGCCGCCAAGCTGGAAGGCCTGGCCAAAACGGCCGATGCGGTCATCAGCCTGCGCTCCAGCTGGCCAGAAGACAGCCTTTACCCGCTGGCCCGCCGCAGCAACATCAGGGTGATCGAGATAGACGCGGCCAGGCCGGTGGATGGTGCCCTGCCCGGCATTGCCACCCAGCCTGCACTCAGCGGCAACGGGCTCGACACCCAGCCCTGGCTGGAGCCGACCAATATGGGTCGTATGGCGGATATCATCGCCGCCGATCTGGTGCGCCTGGCGCCTGATGCCAGCCCGCAAATCGAGCAGAACCTGGCCAGCCTGAAACATCGCCTGCTGCAACTGAGCGCCAGCAGTGAGAGCAAACTGGCGGACATCGACAACCTCAGCGTGGTTAGCCTCAGCGCGCACTTTGACTACCTGATCAGCGGCCTCAATCTGGAGCCGGTACCGTTCGAGTTACCCACCACCCGCCGCTGGAGTGCAGAGCAGTTGGCGCAGCTGACCCAGACCCTGAACGACTACGAGGTAGCGCTGGTGCTCGCCCCCAATCAGCCGAGTGACGATATTCTCGCCGCCATCGCCGCCAGCAACAGCACCCTGGTAGTGCTAGAAGAGGCAGACACAGACCCGGTCACCAACCTGGAAAACCACATCAACGACCTGCTGAACGCCTTCACCCCCTGACCCGCGCGCCAGACGGTACCGCTTACGCAAGCGCGCACCGTCTGGCAGCAGGCGTCATGCCACGCCCAATCGCTCGATAACATCCGCCGTGGTGGTCACCTCGCCAAACTCATAGGCAATAGTGCTCAGCGACACACGCTGAATCTCCTCGGCCGCGGTCGGCCCAAAACCCAGATCCGGATAGTCCATCGCCGCGTTGGCATCGCTCAACGCCACCACCTTGTATTCACGGTGCACGCCATCGCGGATGGTGGTCTCGCAGCAGACGTTGGTTACCGTGCCGCAGACGATGATGGTGTCGACATCCCGCGCGCGCAGCACCGTGTCCAGATCGGTATTGTGAAAGCCGCTGTAAAACAGCTTGTCGATAACGATGTCGCCGGGCTGCGGCGCCAGCTCATCAATAACCTCTACATCCGGCTCACTGCGCGCCAGTATCTGGTCGACGTTGGGGTAAAGATCGCGCATCCGTCCGGTATCCGACCCATCCCCGCGGACGATATGCCGCAGGTAGACCACCGGCACCTCAGCCGCGCGCGCAGCCGTGGTCAGTTGCAGGATGGGCGCGATGATCTGCGCGGTATTCTTCACGTACAACGCACCGGTGGGGTTGCAGAATACCTTCTGCATATCCACCACAATAATGGCGGTGCGGGCTGGGTTGAGATCCCAACGGATCAGGGGCTTGCTCATGACGTACTGCTCCTCGGCTTGAATGAGTCCTCGCCGGCAGACCCCGGCAGAACACCCGAAAACGGCCCTCGGCCGCTCAAGGCAGAGGATTCCAGGCGAGCAAGGGGAAGCAAGGTACGTACCGTTCAGCGCAGGCCATCGCAGCGGGCCAGCAGCTCGGCGACAGGCGCCGAAATCCGGGCGCCGCAGCGCGGCCCAAATCGACGGCGCGCTGCGCTAGAGAACAATGACAAAAACCGCACTGCACCGCACGGGCGCACTTGCCCCAAGCCAGCGCAGGTGGCTTGGTTGAACGGCATTAGCTCGCAGCCTGGGTATGGCCCGTAATTAGTTAACAATGAAGTCAAATGCCAATAACCCGGTTCCGGCTCAGCGACGCCGGCAAGACTATTCTGACCCATTAAACCATTTTCAGCTTTGTTCACCGGATACCCAGGCCAGCAGCGCAGAGATCAAACCAGAAACCCAGGCGGTCACGTTAATTCGAGGATGAGCGACACTCTTAGCCAAAGAAACAACCTCGTCATCTCGCTTCACCAAACAGCTTCGCTAATCGGCTACAGCAGCACCGCTGTGTCATCCACGATAACAAATGGCACCGCAGCCCGGCAGATCCACGATCTGGTGTTACTGGTCAACCTGACTAGCGCAGAATAAACCTTGATCAGACCAGGCCTTGATCTACGACTTGCTGAAGCAAAGAAGTCTAGTTCCCGTCACCAAAGTTATACGGGCTGACCTTTTTAAGACGCTTCCCTTGTAAAGCAGTGTCAATAAACTGATTACCAATAACACCGACCGAGTCTCACTAGGCTACAAAAGCGAATTCATCAGAGCTTTGTATGACAAGTCGTTCTTCTGGCTTTGCTCCGCGCTCACTACACTGCAACTGATACCTTCACCCGCGTATTTGGTCATGCACTCGGTCAATAACGCCAGAACCTGGCCACTCAGCCCCGCACTATCGAGCAACGGTACTACCCGGTTATAGTAGTCTGCGGGACGCCCATAAGCGTCAAAAGTAGTCAGCAGTTGTTGTGCATCAGCTTGGCTCACCTTGTCATCAGGCTCTTGCTTGAGACGAATATTTTCGACATGCAGCAAAAATGAGGGATATTCACCAGCCAAACCTATTTCCAGGTTCTGTTTCATGCTGTCGTGCTTGCTCTGCGCCGCACGCAGCTCAAAGAATGTTTGGCGAACAAAGTTCTGATTGTTGGTTTGTGTGGAGACTGCGCTTTTAATCAACCGCTCCCCGTTGCGCAGATCACCGCGAGCCATGGCATCCCTGGCCTCCCCGGTACGCTCAAGCGCCTGTAGCATTGCCTTGGTAGAACTGCCACGAGCTATCCTGTCCCATTGTTCTGTCTGCAGGGCCGGCGCCGCTACGTTGCCATAATGCAAATCGGTGTATGCCAACACACTATCGTAGCGAGACACCGCAGAATCATGGTTCTTATTCAGGCTATCGACGTAGGCGCCGACCTTGGTAGCTCCTTGGTTAAAGTAACTGTTTAGGGCATTTCCTAGTGCGGTGTCGTCTTGGGTCAAACGAACGGAGCCTAGCGCGTTTTCAATGATAGCGTTGCGCTCGTGCTGCTTCTGGCTGTTCAGCTCTTCCCAGTGTCCGACCTTATCAAGAAGCGCGAACATGGCATCTGAGTTGTAGCCTGCCGCAATCATAATGTCGAGACCCAGCTTGTCTGCTTCTTCCTCCTGCAAACGCGTCCAACCAGGATTGATAAATCCATCAGCCACTAGCAAGGAAACCATAGTGTTTTGCAGTGCCTGCAAGTCGGAGTCTCGCATGCCGCCAGCATCGGTCTTGCGCAAGGAGGCGAACAAAGCAGAAGCAGAAAGTGCCTTTTTTTGCACCATGACGAAAAGATCGGTGCTCGAATGCCCCCTGATAGTGTGCGCTAGCTCATGGGCCAACAAAGCAGCGACTTCATCGGTGCTTTCCAGATCCAGAATCACTGCGTAAGGAATGTAGATGTTACCGTCGGCGCTGGCTCTAGCGCCAAAAGAGGTGTCAGCAAATAGATAAACTCGTCCTGGCAAGCCCTCTATACCAGAAGCGATTTTGAGCCTATCCAACTGATCATTCAAATAAGTTTCAAGCTCGGCCTGGCTGACCAGCCCCAAGCCAGTACTTTGATTGCGCTGCCGATCAAGTTCAGGTCCAACAGCGAACAACGGAGCCCGGTATTGCTTGTCAATTTGAGAAATAATCGGCGTATTCGGGTCCAGCCCCACAGGCACAAATGATTTAACCGTGCTGCTAACAGCGCCGAGGCAACCGGCGATGAGCAAAAAACTCGCAATTAAAGAAGCTCGCAAAAGCATCAGCATTCCCCATTCCCCAAGCCACGGCTGGTTCCAGTTTTGGTTGCAGTAAACTGGTTCGAACAAGTGCTACTCATTTGATACACACGATCTGTACGAACTGAGCGTTTCCTTACCGCTCGCAATTCTTCACCAAGCTTGATGACGTAGAAACCGCTGCTCAACGTATCAACGATACCTATCGGTATCGCTATGCCCGCCGCATCAACGCTACCCAAATGCTGAGCGCCATCAGCACTGAAAACATCTACCTGAGCCTGTCTAAATTCAACTATCTGACTGCCTGGTGTAGCTTGGAGTACCTGGGCCTGTAACCCCAGTAACATTGACATCACTATTACTGCTGTCGTTTTCATCGTAGTTTCCCTTCATAAATTCTTGATAAAACGCCTTTGCCTTTCCAGGAGCTGAGGTTACGCGCTCCACTACCTCCATCTTCTCAATCAACACCCCGGCGCCGAGCAGCTCAAAAAAACCAACCCATGTGGCAACCGAAAGATCCAAGACCTCAAACATAAACCAGCAAATCGTTAGGACATAAATGAACAAAAACAACCAGAATCGAGCACGCATAAGTCGACTCATAAGCGCTACCCTGAGCCTCGCGAGCGGCAAGACGGCGATCACTGACTGCGCGGGCACTGGTTCCGACTTTCGGGAAAAGCGCCAAAGAAACGCAATGGACAACGGCAGCAAAGCTACAAAATGAATTAGCCAAAGCGGAAGACTTGCGGAATTCAGAGCGCGCAGATTGGCGTCACTAGACTTGAAACCTTGCCGCCACGTCAGCAAGTTATCGATTGCCATGGCGTGGTAGTAAGCCCCCGGCAAGACACTCCTGGTAGGCAAAAACACATAGTCTTGGATACCTGAAAGGTTCGCTCCGTAAACAATCACGTGGTCCTGCAAGTGATCCGATAAGTCTGCTTGTGCAGCGGCTTCCGTTTCACCAACAGGGTTGATGAGATCTCTGACAAAAACAGTTGTAGCGTAGGGAATAGCTGTACCCACGCCCGAGAAACCATCCGTAAACGTGCCAAGCCAGCTACCCCCTTTTTGCTCGGCTGGCTCCATCCACGCCCAGTTTTTCGGGTTCTTTTTGATACCCCAGAAGATATCCATATCACCTCTGGAATCGGTCAGAAGAGACTCTTGGGTAACATCTTCAGCAATAAGAAAAGCGGCGGAGGGTATTTGGTTGTGGCCTTGCGGATACTGCCGGGAGACGAAGTCTGTGGGATCAAGCGAAACGCTAGCAGAAACAGGTATAGCCAACCCCTGCAACTCTGGCCAAAAGTTATCGAACCACTCACTTGAGGGTGCGGCGAGATATACCGCAATACCAGCGGAGCGATATTTCTCAAGCACATGTACGAGATATTCAACGCCCGGCTTAAGCCGATTCATCCAGTAAAAGTCGATGAACACGGCCTTCGGTCGATGTTGCAGTAAATCGTCCAGAACAGCAGCGTGAAAAGCATAGGGCGCTGGCCACTGCCCATCCAGCGCACCGTCCACGATCTGATCGGTCAACAGCAACACCGCAACACTGTTTATACTCTCGTCCGAGTAAACGAGCTCCCCGAAATGCGTGTTGAACAAGTCCTGCATGTATTTGTCCAGCTTATCGCTGGTATTGAACAGGGAGTAGCTGAGCGCAAACCACATGATCAGACTTAGCAACAAGCACCTGAGCAGGTAGGTAAGCACGGCTTTTAGGCTGTGGCGTTCCATTCCAAGACATCATCCTTTGGCTGAAAACCGCTAGCTAGATAAGCTTAGCCAGCCACAGGATTATAATGCCAATAAGCCATCATTCAACAATTTTTGACGCCAGAATCTAGCCAGCGACAGCGAAGCAGACTTGAGCACTCCGCTCCCTGCTCCATTTAACGCTCAAGGGCCCCCAAAAGCGCAACCCTGCATACACGCATTACTTGGGGTGGAGCTTCAGTAGATAGGTCTACAGACTTTTAATCAGCGACACGTAACAGCACGCCCAGCATCGCCCGCAGCTTGCCAGCCTTCAGCGGTTTGTTGAGTATCGGCATGGCCATGTCACGCAGTACCTGCTGGCAATGCTCGGTGCGGTCGGCGGTGATCATGATGGCCGGCAGTGGCTGGGCGAAGTGCGCGCGCAGCTGGCTCACCGCGTCGCAGCCGGTCAGCCCGTTATCCAGGTGGTAGTCGACCAGAATGGCATCCGGCGGCACGCCTGCCAGTGCGGCCAGTGCAGCGTCGGCATCCAGCGCCAGCACCACCTCTGCGCCCCATTGCTGCAGCAGGCTCTGCATGCTCTGCAGAATGATTTCCTCGTTATCAATCACCAGCAGCCGGCGTCCCTGCAGTGGCACCGCAAGGCTATCCAACAAGCTGTTGCTGGCCGCACGCGTCGGCAAATCCGGCGCCAGCGGCACGCTGACTGAAAACACCGATCCACGGCCCACCTGCGACTGCACCTCGATGCGTACCCGCAGCAGCCGCGCGATCCGCTCAACAATTGCCAGCCCCAGCCCTACCCCTTTGCGCTGCCCCGCCTTGCCCACTTCCAGCTGATTGAACTCCTGAAAAATCCGCCGAAAATCCTGCCGGTCGATGCCACGACCGGTATCCCACACCTGAATGCACAGCTGCTCGCCGCGCACCCGGCACCCCACCAGCACCCCGCCCCGCTCGGTGTAGCGGATGGCGTTACTGATGAAGTTGCGCAGAATGCGGCTGAGCAAACGGTAGTCGGTATGCACGGTCCGGTTTGGCAGGCGCCCGCGCAGCGTCACGCCGCCGGCCTGGGCCACGCTGTGGAACTCGCTGAGCAGCGGCTCGATCACATCAGCGATGGCGTAATCATCGAATTCTGCCTGCAGGTTTGGCTGATCCAGACGGGAGATATCCAGCAGATCGCTGAGCATGTCCTCGGCACTTTCCATCGCCGTGTGTGAGCGCTCGACCATCTGCGCAGCGCTGGCCGGTAGTGCGCTGTCGCGCAGCGTGGCCATCAGCAAACGGGCGGCATTCAGTGGCTGTAACAGGTCGTGACTGGCGGCCGCCAGATAACGATCCTTGCTGCGATTGGCCTGCTCGGCCACATCACGCGCCTCGCGCAACTCGCATTGGGTGCGCTCGCGCTCGATGATCTCGAAGCGCAGGCTTTCATTCAGGGTTTCCAGCTCGCGGGTACGGGCCTGAACACGCTGTTCCAGTTCATCGTTGAGCTGCTGCATGGCAACTTGTGCCTGCTTGCGCTCGGTCACATCAGCCACGAAGGCCTCAATCACATGATCAGCCGCGTCAGGACGCAGCAGAATGTTCATGCGCACATCCAGCAGGCTACCGTCGGCGCGGGCCAGACGGGTTTCATACCCCGTCAACTCGCCCTGCAGCAACAGGTGGCGGCGGACGCGCTGAAACTCGTCGGCGCTGATGAAGAAGCCCTGTTCCAGCGACTGCCGTGCTGCAACCAGCGCTGTCACCGAGCCATAGCCGAGCATACGCGCCAGCGACTGGTTGGCGGTCAGCAGCCCCTTGCCCAGGCTGGCCTGAAAGATACCGTGTACGGCGTTTTCAAACAGCCACTTATAGCGGTTGCGCTCGGCCTCCAGCTACTCCAGCCGCGCTGAAAGCTCGGGGTAGTAACTCTTGCGCGAGGACTGCGAGCCCAGCCCCAACAGCCCTGTCAGCACCTCACGGCGCGGATCAGAGGGCTTCGGCATAGACCACCTCAACGTCGGCGAGGCTGGATTCACGCGGATTGGTGAGGATGCACGGGTCATCCATCGCGTGCAGCGAGAGCATGCGCAGGTCACTGTTGCTGACGCCGTGCATCGCCAGCGTCTGCTGGAAGCCCACCGCCTGCTTCAACTCGATCAGATGCTGCACCAGACGCTGTTTTACCTGCGGCGTGCTCAGCCCGCGAATATCGATACCCAGCGTTTGCGCAATCACCTTGAAGCGATCCGGTGCCGAGTCGAAATTGAAAGCCACCACATGCTCCACCAGAATCGCATTGCACAGGCCGTGCGGCAGGTCGAGAAAGCCGCCCAGGCTGTGCGACATGGCATGCACCGCGCCAAGAATCGCGTTGGAGAACGCCAGACCAGCCTGCAGGCTGCCGAGCATCACCTGCTCGCGCAGGGCGATGTCCTGCGGGCTTTGAATCATCTTTACCAGATTGCCATTGAGCAGACGCATGGCTTCCAGCGCGTGGGCATCGGTCATGGGGCCGCTACCAGTGGAGACGAAGGCTTCAATGGCGTGCACCATGGCATCCACCCCGGTACAGGCCGACAGGAAGGGGTCCATGGTCGAGGTGGTTTCCGGGTCGATCAGCGATACATCCGGCACTACCGCCTTGCTGATGATCGAGAACTTCACCTTCTCCTGCTGATCGGAAATGATCACGAACTGCGACACGTCGGCGGACGTGCCGGCGGTGGTGGGAATACAGATCAGCGGCGGGATAGGCGCGCGGATGGTGTCTACGCCCTCAAACTCCAGAATGTGGCGGTCGTGCGCCACCGCAATGCCAATCGCCTTGGCGCAGTCAATCGGGCTGCCGCCGCCAATCGCCACAATCACGTTGCAGCCCGCCGCGCGGTACACCTCGGCGCCGTGCATCACCTCTTCGGTGCGTGGATTGGCCGATACCTGGGTAAACAGCACGTAGTCGATGCCCTGCGCTTGCAAGCTTTCTTCCACATCCACTACCCAACCAACCGCCTGTACACCAGGATCGGACACCAGCAGAACTTTCTTGGCGCCAAAGGTGGTGGCGTAATTGGCCACGGTCTTGCGCGCGCCGGCGCCGAAGATGATTTCCGGCGTGACGAATTTGCGCAGCTGGCTGATATCGTAACTCATGGATTTTGCACCGCTGTTGTTCTTGTAATGGATCGCCTGAAGGCAGCACTGCAGCGCCGCCCGGCATTCCCGCAGCCTACCCTAAAGCCCTGCCCTTTTTAAGCCGAAACCGGCGGCTATAAGACTGAAGTAGCGGTGCATCAGGCCCTAAGTGGCATGGCTGGCAGCAGATGGCTGGATAGCATGGAGCAAATCATAAAAAGCCGGGGCCAGACCCATGCCTGCCTGCACCCATTCAACTCTTCGCGCTTTACTGATGGCGCTGCTGTGCTGGGTAACCGCCACGCCCTTACAGGCCAATGTGGAGCCGCGCACGCAGAGCGTGGAACAGGCGGTGCAGGCGCTGTTTCCCAGCGCCACCCGCATCGAGCCCAAACAGGGCGAGCCGCCGGTGTATCAGGCCTACCAGCTCGACGCGCTGCTGGGGTATGCCTTTGAGTCGACCGACTACTCCAGCCTGCAGGGTTTTTCCGGCAAGCCGATTCGCCTGCTGATCGGCATGAAGCCCAGCGGCAAGCTGACCGGCGTCAGCGTGCTGGAGCATCACGAACCGGTCTTTCTGCACGGGCTGGGGGAGCAACCGCTGTTCGACTTTGCCGCCCAGTACGCTGGCCGCAATATCGCCACGCCGATTCTGGTGGGTAGCGCCCACGGCAACGCGGTAGAAGGCGACAGCCTCGGTTATATCGATGGCGTCAGCAAAGCCACGGTCTCGGTGGTAATTCTCAATGAGACGGTACTGCAATCGGCGATGACCGTGGCCCGCGCGCTGCTCCCGGAGTTCGCGCAAGGGCCGCAGGCCATCGCTCGTGCCGAGCTGTTCCAGCCACTGAGCTGGCAGCAACTGCTGGAGCGCGGTTATGTGCAGCACTGGACATTACGCCGCGAGACAGTCGAACAGCAATTGGGCCACTCGCTGGCGCTTTATCCCGATGTTGCGGGCGATGCGCAAGACCCCTTCAGCGAGCTCTACTTCGCCTATCTGAACGCGCCCAGCATTGGCCGCAACCTGCTGGGTGAGACGCGCTTTACGCAACTGATGAGTGAATTGGAAGCTAACGAGCAAGCACTGCTGGTGATGTCGCGCGGCAGCTACACGCATGTACCGCCAGATTTTATCCCGGCCACCGCGCCCAGCCGCCTCAACCTGCTGCAAAACGGCAAGGCGATAGAGCTGCACGACATGAACTTCAACAACGGCGCGTTGCTGGAGCTGATCAACACCCCAGAGCGCGATTTACACGCCAATATCTTCCGCATCAAAACCCACGCAGCGTTCAACCCGCTGGCGCCGGCGGCGCTGCAGCTCAACGTCAGCTTGCGACGCAATCCGCTGATCGAGCAGCAAAGCCAGTTCCGTCAGGCGCTGACGCTCGACCCAACGCTGTTCGATATACAGGCGCAGGTGATAGCAGCCAAAGCCGCGCCGGTCTGGCTGCGCATGTGGCAGCAACGTGCCTGGCAACTGTGCCTGCTGGCGGCGGCGCTGGCGCTGCTCACCGTGGTGTTTGTCAAACAGCGGCAGATCAGCGAACACAGCCGAGGCTTTCATTGGTTTCGTGCCGGTTTTTTACTGTTCACCCTGTTTTTTATCGGTTTTTACGCCCAAGGGCAGCTGTCGGTGGTGAATATCTTCACCCTGCTGCTCGCGCTCTGGCACGGCTTCGACCTGACCGTATTTCTGATGGACCCGGTGATTTTCTGCCTCTGGGTGTTTACCTTTGCCAGCCTGTTCATCTGGGGCAGAGGGCTGTTCTGTGGCTGGCTATGCCCGTTCGGCGCCCTGCAGGAGATAGTCGGCTGGCTAGCCAAGCGGCTCAAGCTGAGGCAATGGAAGATCAGCGAACGCATGCACCAGCGCCTGCAATGGCTCAAGTATCTGATCCTGATTGCCCTGCTACCGACCGCTTTCTACTCCTTGACACTGGCCGAGCGGTTGGCCGAGGTCGAGCCATTTAAAACCTCGATCACCCTGCTCTTTGTGCGCAGCTGGCCCTTTGTACTCTATGCCTTGCTGCTGCTCGGGCTCGGCCTGTTTGTGCACAAGTTCTACTGTCGTTATGTGTGCCCGCTCGGTGCCGGGCTGGCGATTCTTGGGCGGCTGCGGCTGTTCTCCTGGCTGACGCGCATCGACGCCTGCGGCAAACCCTGCCAGCACTGCCACAACAAATGCGAGATCGGCGCTATCAAGCGCAGCGGCGCCATCGACTACGAGGAGTGCATTCAATGCCTGGAGTGCATCGTGATTCTGAACAACCAGGATCAGTGCGTGGCCAGCATCAGCGCGCGCAAGCAGGCCGCCAAGGCGCAAAGAGCGGCCGCCGGCCAGATTATTGTCAGTGACTGGTCGCCCGGTCGCTGAGCCATCCGCCAACCAGGGAAATCACACCAACAAGAGGCACACCCGCATGCAACACTTTGACGACCGCCAGATTCACTGGAGCCAGTTGCCCGGCTTCGAGAATTTCTCTTACAGCATTCTGAACATCGACCAAGCCAATCAGTTGGTAGATGTAATCTTTCATTTCCGCGCGCACGACCCGATCGTCCTGCACCGCCACTGCGCGCTGAATCACACCTTTGTGATCAGCGGCGAGCATCACCTCTATCACGCCAACGGCGACCTCAAGGAAATACGGCCCACCGGCAGCTATACGGTGAGCGCCGCCGACAGCACGCCACACCGGGAATGCGGCGGCGATGGCGGCACAGTAGTGCTGTTCAGCATTCGCGGCACCAGTGGCGTGATGTACGAGATTCTGGATGACCAGCAGAACCTGATCGCAGCGTTAGGCATGGCCGAGTTTGCCGCGCTGCACGAGGCCAACCAACGCCAGCAGGCGGCGTCTGGCTAACAGCGGGATACGGCAGCGCCCCATTACAACCACGCTTGATAAAACGCCAACTCCTCTTCCAGCACCTGCGTCAGATGCGCGGCCTGCCGGAAGCCGTGGCGTTCATCGGCGAAGGTCACGCTGTGTACCGGTACGCCGTTGTCGTCAAGCGCGGCAACCATCTGCTCGGTCTGGCTGGGCAGCACCACGGCGTCGCGCAGCCCTTGAAAGAAGATCACCGGATTGCGGATGCGTTCGGCCTGCGCAAGGGGTGAGCGCTCGACGTAGCGTTCGGGCTGGGTCTCCGGGTCGCCGATCAGCCAGTCGATGTAATCAGCCTCAAACTTGTGGGTCACCGCGCGCAGCTGCAGCGGGTCACTCACCCCATACAAACTGGCTGCGGCGCGAAAGCGCTGGGGCCCGGCGATCAGACTGCACAGCGTGGTGTAGCCGCCAGCGCTGGAGCCGCGGATAAACACCCGCTGCGGGTCGATGCAGCCTTGGCGGCCAAGGTGATCGATGGCCGCCAACACATCCTGCACATCCACTACGCCCCAGCCACCCTGCAAACGCTGGCGATAGGCGCGGCCATAGCCCGTGCTGCCACGGTAGTTGAGGTCAACCACGGCAAAGCCGCGCTGGGTCCAGAACTGGATGCGGTTATCCAGCACCGGGTAGCAGGCCGAGGTCGGGCCGCCGTGGGTAAAGATCAGCAAGGGCGGCGCCTGGGTGGATGATTGCGCGCTATTGCGCGGCGGGTAGAAAAAGCCATGCGCGGTTTCACCGCCCTCGCTCAGGTACAGCAAGCGTTGCGGCTGGGCCAGATCGTCCGCTGGCAAGCTGCTGTCGTCACCGCGCAGCCGGGTGAGCGCGCCGCTGGCCAGATCAATCCGCAGTATGGCGGCGCTGCAACGCGGCGAGGCGGCGATGCAGTAGAGCGCCTGACCGTCACTGCACAGGTAGCGAAAACGGCTGTAGCCGTGCGCCAACAAGCGCTCCTCACTGCTGCGCGCATGGCGCAGCGCCAGGTGGCCGTATCCGCCGTCGGTCCAGCTCAGCGCCAGCCAGTCGTCCTTCAGCGCCAGCCAGGTATTAACGCCCTGTTGCCAGGGCGCCGGGGCGTGATCAGCCGCGTGGCTGGGTAGCCGCGTTGCGCTGCCGTCCGCAGCCAGGGCCCAGGGCACCCAATAGCCACTGCGGTCAGTCAGGCAGAGCAGTTGCCCCTGCTGATCAAACTGCGGTTGTTGAAAGGCTTCATCGCCGCCGGGAATTGTCTGCTGCGTGGTAATCGCACCCGGCTCATCCAGCCCGGCGTGCATCAGCCGGGTGCTCGTCCAGCTGAGGTTGGGCCTGTCCCATTCGATCCAGGCGAGTTGCGCGCCGTCGTCGCTGAGCTGCGGGCTGTGGTAAAAATCTGCCGCATCGGCCAGCAACTGGCGGCTGCCATCCAACCCGATCGCGACCAGCCGATGCTCAACCCGCCCCGGCAGATGCGCCTCCTCTACCGCCAGCACGCGCCGGCGCAGCGGATCAGCGCACAGGCCGCCATACCGGTACTCGGGATTCTTGCTCAGTTTGCGCAGCTGCTGGGTAGCCGGGCAGTGCAGGTAGATCTGCTGGTCGTCCGCGTTGACGAAGGCCACCTGGCAATCAGGCTCTAGCAACCCCGGCAGTACACAAAAGCTGCCGCCACCGTACTCGTAGACCCGGCTGCGCACGGCGTAACCCTTGGGCGTAATACGCAGGCTGTGGCCGTCGCGGTACTGCATCAGTACGCTGTCACCCTGGCTGGGACGAAACTCAACCCACCAGAGCGCGCCATCGGCGCAGCACAAATCGCTGTAATCGGCACTGGCGGCGACCGCCTGGGCCGCGCTGAACTCGCTGGCCCAGCGGCCGGGTGGTTGGTTATCAGACTTTGCAGATGATCCTTGAGGTGCGCTCATTGCGGAAGGTCAACTCCTCTATCCCCGGCTGGGGCTGCTCTGCTTCGGCTCTGGCCTGCAGAATCTTGTGATGGTGTGGCGATTTGCTGCACACCGGGTCAGCCTGGGTGGCATCACCGGTCAGCAAATACGCCTGACAGCGACAGCCGCCGAAGTCCTTCTCCTTTTCGTCGCAGGACCGGCACGGCTCGCTCATCCAATCATAGCCGCGAAAACGGTTGAAGCCGAACGAGTCATACCAGATGTGTGACAGGCTGTGTTCGGTCACGCTGGGAAAGCTGACCGGCAACTGCCGCGCGCTGTGGCACGGCAGCGCGGTGCCGTCTGGCGTGATGGTCAGGAAGATATTGCCCCAGCCATTCATGCAGCCCTTGGGGCGTTCTTCGTAGTAATCGGGGGTGACCAGAATCAGCTTGCACGGGTTGCCCTGCTCGGCCAGTTTCTCGCGCCACGCATTGGTGACCTGCTCGGCGTGGTCCAGCTGCGCCTTGGTCGGCAGCAGCCCGGCGCGGTTCAGGTGCGCCCAGCCGTAGTACTGACAGGTCGCCAGCTCGACAAAATCGGCCTCCAGCGCCACGCACAGCTCGATGATGCGGTCGATCTCATCAATGTTGTGCCGATGGGTCACAAAGTTGAGCACCATCGGATAACCGGCCGCCTTGACCGCCCGCGCCATCGCCAGCTTCTGCTCGAACGCCTTGCGCGAGCCGGCCAGCATGTTGTTGATCTCGGCATCGGAGGCCTGAAAGCTGATCTGGATATGATCCAGCCCCGCCTCGCGGAAGGCCTCGATCTTGGCCTCGGTCAGCCCCATGCCGGAGGTGATCAGGTTGGTGTAAAAACCCAGTTCACGCGCCGCGCCGATCAGCTCGGGCAGGTCTTCGCGCACCAGCGGCTCGCCACCGGAAAACCCCAGCTGCGCCGCGCCCAGCGCCCGCGCCTGGGTGAATACGTCGATCCACTGGGCGGTGCTCAACTCACTCTTGTGGTTGGCAAACTCCAGCGGGTTCGAGCAGTACGGGCACTGCAGCGGGCAGCGGTAGGTCAGCTCGGCCAGCAGCCACAGTGGTGGCCCCTGTTCAGCGGATGTGGAGCCAGTGTTGAGCATGGGCCACCTCGATGAAGGCCAGAACGTCTTCGTCCAGTCCGGGCACATTGGGAAACTTGTCTGTCAGCGAATCGATGATGTCAGCCACCGGCCGCTTGCCGTCGACCAGCAACAGTACCTCGGCGGCACTGTCGTTCAGCTTGACCATGCCCTCCGGGTAGAGCAGCACGTGGCTGTTCTGCACCGGCTCCCATTGCAGACGAAAGCCGGGGCGCAGCACCGGCGTGTTATCACGCACCACCGGGCTCATAGCGCGATCCCCCGGTGCCAGGCCCTGTCGGCCGTGACCGTGTGATACGGCGGGCGCTCCAGTTCGTAGGCCATGGTCATGGCGTCGAGCATGCTCCAGAGCACGTCCAGTTTGAACTGCAGAATCTCCAGCATGCGCTGCTGCGCCTCCCAGGTGGTGTAGTGATGCAGGGTTATGCGCAGGCCGTGCTCAACGTCGCGGCGGGCCTCTTTCAAACGCTTGCGGAAATAGTCGTACCCGGTCGGATCAATCCACGGGTAATGCTGCGGCCAGCTGTCCAGCCGCGACTGGTGAATGTGCGGGGCAAACAGCTCGGTCAGCGATGAACTGGCGGCCTCCTGCCAGCTGGCCCGGCGGGCAAAGTTGACGTAGGCATCCACCGCAAAGCGCACGCCCGGCAACACCAGCTCCTGCGACAACAGCACCTCGCGATCCAGCCCCACGGCCTCGCCCAAGCGCAGCCAGGCCTCGATACCGCCCTCGCTGCCCGGTTCGCCATCGTGGTCGATGATGCGCTGAATCCACTCGCGGCGGGTGTCGCGGTCCGGGCAGTTGGCCAGAATCGCCGCGTCCTTCACCGGAATGCAGACCTGATAGTAGAAGCGGTTCGCCACCCAACCCTGAATCTGCTCGCGGGTTGCGCTGCCGTCGTACATGGCAACGTGGAAAGGGTGATGAATGTGGTAGTAGCGGCCCTTGTCGCGCAGGGCTTGCTCGAATTCGGCAATACTCATCGGCTCGCGCTGCATGGCGGCCTCCTTACAGAACGATCTGCATACCGTCATGGGCGACCTCGATGCCATGGGCCACCAGTTCGGCGCGCTCGGCAGAGTCCTCGTCCAGGATCGGATTGGTGTTGTTGATATGAATGAGCACCTTGCGGCTGGCCGGCTGCGCATCCAGCAGCTCGATCATCCCGCCCGGCCCACTCTGCTGCAGGTGGCCCATCTCGCTGCCGAGCTTGTCGCCCACGCCAGCAAAGGCCATCTCGTCATCGCGCCACAGGGTGCCGTCCACCAGCAGGCAATCGGCATCACGCATGGTCGCCAGCAGCCCGTCATCCGGCTGGCCCAGGCCCGGTGCATAAAACAGCACACCGCCGGTATTGGTGTCGCGCACCAGCAGGCCGATGTTGTCGCCAGGGTGCGGGTCGTTGCGGTGCGGCGAATACGGCGGCGCCGCGCTGCGCAGCGGAATCGGCAAAAACTCCAGCGTCGGGCAAGCCGGAATGCGGAACGGCTCGCCCAGTCCGATCCGACGGGGCTGCAAACCACCGTTCCAATGGCTCAGCATCGGGAACAGCGGGAAGCCCGTCTGCAGGTCCTCATGGACCATATCGGTACACCAGACCTCGTGCGGGCAACCCTCACGCAGGGTCAGCAACCCGGTCACGTGATCAATCTGGCTGTCCATCAACACAATCGCCCGGACCGCAGTATCACGCACTGCCCGCGCCGGTTGCAGCACAGGCGTCTGCTCCAGCTGGGTGCGAATGTCGGGGGAAGCGTTGCAGAGAATCCAGTTCACCCCGTCGTCCGACAAGGCAATGGAAGATTGGGTACGCGCTTTCGCGTTC